>BNJU01001534.1_pt1 | contig 129295 bp, 183 predicted proteins | sample 8539281 | NCBI WGS metagenome assembly BNJU01 (sample SAMD00202456, study PRJDB9452) | human saliva metagenome | isolation source: human saliva | place: Japan
AACATACGCATTGCTGCCTTTAATACCCATCAAACAGACAGATAATTGAGGCCAGGGAACAGTATTACCATCACTGTTCATATTTTTCAATCATTTCAGCGTTATTAACGGCATTCGCGACGGTCTGCATCGCTTATCTGGTTAGTTCGCGTCGCGCCAACACATTTTCACAGCAACTCCACTAACATACACTATCATACCTCGCCATCCTCCGCACATTCGTACCGGCGTGCCCCATCACCTTCCGTTTAAAGATCGAACATGCTCAATATTGTCATCTGACCAAACTTGCGCCGTAACGGCTTCGATGGCATGGTCAATAACATAACCGCACACACGACTTCCAAACAATACCGTTTGCTTGGCAACACCATTTTTATATCAGCGGCCGTACTATTAATGAGGCAACACCTTAAACCCTTCCATATCCCCATCATCTTCATCACGAAGATTTCAGCGTTCGTATTCATTTCGTCGCTTCATTAACAACCCTGATAACCACTTCAAACAAGTCGTTTGTCTGCCCCTGTCAGGCGATGCACCATAATCATTCACCAGCCCTGCGGCAGTCATTCTTCAGACAAACACTAGTCAGCCCGCTTGCGCAGCAGGCACATCGGGAGCCGCCCGACCTCGGTTTGCACCTCATCACGTTGCAATACGTTCAACAAGGTCCGCATTCCAGCAACTATTCTCATCGTTCTGGTCATCGCATCCGGATTTTGTGGCGTCCATGCAGCACGACTGCCCATCACAGACCGTCATCCGTAATATCGTTCTCATCAGCACCGTCATCAATCAGTTGGTCATACCCGCATGAGCATCTCGAATTAGTCCGGAACCGGCTGACCAGGCATGCATCGGAACGAAATCTCCATCAACCCCGTCGGGTCCAATATCAAAACTATCTGATCGCCCATTATTCAGCCAACATCAGTCCTCTTACCGTTTGTTAGTAACACCGAACCAGGATGATCGCACCATTAGCCAGCCACGTCACATGACCTATTATTGACAAACCCACCAGCCCATAGTGAAAACAGCCAGACCGCAGACAGCATATTGCGATACCGCAGCAACATTCTTCAGCACAACACCGGCGGCATTCTCCACCATCTATATCTATTATAATAATAACACGCCATATACCGTTACATAAGCATGACAAACAAACAGTACCGCGCAACACATCATCACCGAACCCGCACCATATACCACCATACTTTGCTTCCGTATATCTCTTCGTCGTTCACGCAGCTCACCACAGAAAGCTTGCACAATTACTTCGCCGATCATTTTCGCAAGTGATCATCACCGCGTCAACGCTTCCTCAACGCGACGCATCCTCACCAACTCCGTCCAGCATACGATCGTAAGAACTTATTGCCCGATAGCCAGCAACCATTCGCCATCGCACGATAAAACTATGGTTGCTGTTCATCTGTAGCAGGTATCTTCACCGTTAATTTTATCAGATACTATTTCAACCGAGGGTCAATCAGGAGTATCTGCGTAAACCGACGGTTTCCATCATCATCGCGAGCATTATTGTATCCGGATTTTATACATTTTGTCCATACAGCGCAGCAACAGCCACCATCATTGCGCATGGCTTACTCATTGCCCTTTCCATATTTAGCCTTGAGTTCACCGTCGCCGTAACCAGCACTGCCTGTGTTCGCGTCTCGATCAGCACTCATTATGCCTTGTTTCCAACCTCACAGATTGCCCAGCCTGGTCCCAGGCCATTTCATCTGCCCGTTTCACCGCCGCATCAACTGGCACCGACATCATATGCCCGTCGTCCACACCAGTCATTGTCTTTCCTGTCACATTACCAACCTCCGATAACTGGTTACCGGGCACCATTCGCCATATGTCAGGCATCATAAATATTAACACACCGATACCGACATTCGACATTATTTATCATTTCGATCTTCATCAAAATTGTCACCAGCCGATCCGCGTGCAGCATCTCACCTGTACCAGCACAAAGAAGAGAAGAAGACACCTGAACTTCAGGCAACATCACAACCAGCCCTGATCACATCCATCAGGAAACAGCCATTGCAGCATCTGCAGCTATTCCCGAACGATCATTTCTGCGCGGTTGCTGAAGAACGGCCGACACTCGTCAGACGGCCTGCTTCTGTAGCCCAAAATATTTGACGGCATCAGCAGTGCCCGCCCGACAGCCCAGCCAAGCTCATCAGCAGAATCATAAACAAACCACAGTCTGACCTCAGTTCAACCTCGCATTACACCGATTATTCTTCAACGCTGGAAACGATCCACTGACCATCCACGCCCAGCCGGGTCCGCAGTCCACACGCAGCCACAGTCACAATCATTCGAACATCTCATCTGTCTCACCTGTCTCGACACCAACGTTATCCCACGCCCTCATCAGTCGACGCCCGTCACGTTGAGCATGATTTCATTATCGTTTGTGGTTTCTTGTTTGTCGCATTCGTATTTATACAGTGAACAAGACCACTGTCATCCCCAGACCGTTATAATATTATTTATTCGCATATAACCAATAGCCGCCCGTCAGCCAACGAATGATAACCACTGGCGGCAGAGCATTTACAATGATACACCAGCCGTATCGCGCGAATTGCAATACCCCTGTTCAATAAAATCTCATCGTAGCAACTGGCTCAGGCGGTCATATGCGTAGTTTTCATCATTTGTAACAGACCTTGCCAGCAGTCGTCAATCTGCGCAGGCGAGCCGACGGCTGCGGCGCTACCGTACCGTCCCGACAGCGCGGTCTCGCCGTCCTTCCCATAGCCTGGTCTGAGAAAGACAGCCTCACATATATCGTCAATTCAATATCAGCAACACGAAGACTTCTCGTCCTTCGTTCATACCGAGATCGGTTTGTGATTTATTTGCGCAGCATAGCATCAGGCACGCTTGCGTCATCGGCCGAAGCGTTGCGGTTGTTCACCACATTTTCGATTAAAGCGACAATCCCCCACACCGCGCCCGTTCTTGTCCTTGCGGGTCAGCACTGTCACCCGATTGCGTAACACCGCGTCGACGCCTCAGCAACGATTTAACGCCGTCATCCACAACATCTGCCCTGTAGCCATCCGATCATCACGGCAATCACTGAACGCCGTTTTCGTCACCCCGACGTAATACCGCTCAGCCCAATGGTCAGGCGAATTTGCGCCAGTCGATTCATCATTTGTACAAACAGCCGGTTATCTGTAACCTGCCCCATCCGTTAACGTACCGGGCGACACCAGCGTTCCACCTGCCGCGACGACGACCACACACTCATAATCGATCTGAGCACCGGCGATGCAACCGAACCCCTGACATCCTTGAAGCAACCAGGTTTCAGGCCCAGCCCGCAACAGCACCGCCATCAACACCGTCCTTATCCGCTGAACTGGCAACAATGAGCCCGACGGCTCATAAACGGTCGATTGCATTGTCTGATTGTCTTGAATCAGTGCGGATAACTGTTTTCATTGTCTTGTCTATCAGGTCGTATTCATCTGGATGCCGTTATTGTCTCCGATATTTTCATCAAGATACCAGCATATTGTTGGCGCCTGCGTAGCCATACGTCCCGAGTTATCAACATGCTCGTACAGAATCACTCATCTTCCTGCCGCCCTGTTCTCACCGGCGACAAGCACAACCATATCCCGCAATACCCGTTATCGTGCCACCATCGCAGCACCGGCTGTCGTCCGCAATAAACCTTTGCACGGCAAGATCAGCTCGCGGTCTTCACACACGATTGTTAAACCGAACACACAGCCCATTCGGTTTACTTCAATCCTTCAGCCCACAACCGAGCGTTCGTTGTCATCCCGCAACGTTACTGTATCACCACAGATCCTCGCCCATTGTCAACGATCCGTTTCGAATTTCCATGGTTGCCCCGCCCGTAATAACGAACAGCACGTTATTGAGTTGGTCTCCTCAGTTAAGAACAACATAAACCGCTCATAAGAGCAGTAGACTAAGACGCCATTGTCTCACCTGATGTACTATACTACATATTCAGTCGACAGCCAGTACCACATACCTGTTTTAACATCATTTTATTTCATCACGTCTTGCACGATATTCCCTGGTCGTCTCAGTTATCTCGTTTGTCACACGTCTTCATCAGTCCGTTCATTGCAACATACTCAGCATCACGATTGCGAGTAACTTCTTTATTACAGTTCGTTCATATTACCGTTTTTCGCCGTAGCTACTGGCGAAGGCCCCTGCACATTTCAATATCTCGTAAATGGTTGTCATCCCCTCATCTTTAAGACATACTGACTCATCAATGTCTGTACTTGTTATTTACATAATCAAGTATTGTCTTCAGAACTCATCGTCTATAAGTTTAACCGGATTAACTGATTTGGACTGCACGGGCGTCGGCACCCTGAGTCAACAACCTGGGTTTGCAATGTCACTGCGTCCGGCTGTAGCACCGCTATCACTTAACTCGCTAGCATCACTCAGGCATTGGAGACCAAAGACCGTCTCGTCGTGGCCAGGATGTCATCTCCAATTATCGCGTTCTTAAGTATACCGTCTTCATGTTTAAAGAGAGCTGTATCTGTAATATCTAACATCAAACTTCACATTATCAAACTTTAAAGCATACACACCATTACTTAAAAAGCGTTATCTGGGCCATGGGATACTAATAAACTCTGACTTCTACCTAACCGTTAACACAAAGCCACGATTGTGCAGGTAATGTAATTGTTATATATGAACTGTCTCTAAGCTCATACCCTGAGGTGAAAGCTAAGACTAACCAATATCGCTTGCACGATCATTTACCTTGCACTGTCTTTGTACTTTGTAAATGTTTACTGTCATACCTGCCACATCAATATTAACTTCTGTTGATATTGAGAGGATTTCTGACCTTGGCCTTATTCAAAGTATATTCAACGCTAAAGTTACTGCTCAGTTAAATATGACCTGTTACCTTTGGTATCCTTATTTCAAATTGCAGGCACCACCTTTCCAACAAGTTCATCGCTTCTGCATCATTAGGCAATCCCTTTAAATCAATGGCACCATCAAGCAAGTACTGGCCTGGGTTATTTTTTTGCAACCTAGATGATACAGTTGCACAATTTCGCCTCGTACTTCAATATAATAATTTACACTTAAGATAAAGGCCAGGTCGTGGCCTTGGCAACAATTCCTCATTCTTGATACTTTCTATTACTGGTATTAACAAATATTACTACATATGTAGATTTGATACTGCTGTCAAGCAAAACCTTGCGAGATTCTTTAACTGCACACGTATTTCATCACCCTTGATTTCTGCACCTTGCTGGAAGTGTATGTTCATATTATACTTCATATGATTATCCTCAGGTGTGGGTTATCAATACTATCAATACCTAAAGTTACAGACGCAAGGAACCAACACTACACGGTACCGCTGAATTTACATTGCACATATGAATCAAATTACAAAAGTTTTGACACACCATGCTTGCTGCAGCGAATGCCAAACGCACCACCTAAAACAGCTTTATACCTTCCTCATTTAAAAAAAATCCTTTCTCAAAATCGCTATTTTTTAAACACATGTTTAAACACAAATATAACATCAAAAATATATCAAATACAAACATCTAAAAACAAATGTCTAAAAATCCCCATAATAGTTTTCCATACATTTATATTCACCACATCGGTGATACTACAGTCTGTAAGCTCACAAATTCACACATCGATAAAACTTTGTTAGACTCATTATCCCTCAGTCTATTAAGAACACTATTAGATACATTCGCCTTTCAAAGAGTTTTGCGGCGTCAAACTCCAGCTTTGATTGTCGTCGAGTCGACTGTAACTATATGTTTTACCAAAAAGAACCTCCTTCAATACAATGTTTCCATATGAAAGTATACTATAAGATATAAAACTGTCACTATTAAATATATTATATATTAAAAAAATTACAGAAGATTACTTGCAGTTTTTTTATTAAAACAATATGATAATATCATCATCATAATCAGAATACTGACAAAACACTGTACATCTTTAAACGAGACCACATCACCTCCTTTCTAGGAAACACCCTGCTTCATTATCTGTAAGCACTCATAACAATGATTTGAAAGCCGCTTAACTTTTGAATCTAACAATTACTGTATATCTGCTTAAAACCTTCTATATTATTTGTTATCACTTAAACCATTATAACATAATTTTACAGAATTGAGGACTGTAGCTAAAATAATTATATAATAAACTTTAACAAAAAATTAAAATAAAGGAATAATAAAAATGACAGGGAAACTTCCTGCTGACAATTATTATACTACAATCAAAATAAAGTAAAGTTAAAAAAAAGACCCACAATTCAAGTAGAACTACAGTCTTTCTATCAGTAGTATGAGTCATTTGAACCAAACGTCAAACAACCAAGCAACTTATGCCAAATTCAACCAATAATGTGTAATTAATAACATAAACAAGTTAAACTGCACATTAAAATTCCCCTATCCTCTAATACCATCTACATCTAAATCAATATTCACATCAGGTGTATCTACAGTTTTACTTGAATAAAGCTTCATCATCTGTAAGTTCCTATATTCAGTTAGGTGAACTAATCATATGTAAATTGGCGAACCTTTTACATTCCTACATATATCTTCATTAACTAATAAGCATAACAGCTGTCAAACCTTAAGATCAGATAGACGTCTCGATTATACTCACTTAATTTATCAAATCTCCCTCAGACCAAATAATACCAAAATAACTTGATTCAACTAATGAATGACAAACAGTATCATGTATATTCTCTGAAAGATACCTTGATACTAAAATACCTATGCTTAAATCTCCTCACCGTCGTAAAAATAAAACTGTTATAAATTATTGATCATTATAATCAGATCTCCACTATGTATAGATGTGTAATACAATATTGCGTAAATTATCATCAACTATTATAATATTGGCACAGTAGTTTATGTACCATTCAATTATCACTCTCCTGAAACTAAGTCTGGCCAAGACTTTGCATCATCCTGGTTCAAGAATAACACCAACGGTTTAACATCAACTGGTTGCAAGGTTACATATTATACAAGTACAAGATAATGCTTCACCACACACTGGGCTACTATATTCATATCGGACCCATACTTACCGTAATACTCATTTAGGTTCTTTAAAAGTTCTACAACATCTCCCTGAATATTCATCAACGTGAAATACCTTCAGCCACGCACGTAAAGACCATGGCTGGGCTCATCAATGGTAATTTTCAAAGGACTTTCACCATATCTCACAAGACCGTACAGACATCTTAATAAATGCCTGTTTTGATCTTTGATAATGTAGTTAAATGGATCTTATCATTATCTTTCGGAATTTTGTAAATATATCACTATTACATGTGAAATGTGGTGAAACAAATAGAATTGGATTATATACACTAAACTCATTGATATCATATCATTATCGGGTTGTGTAAGCAATAAATCTCCAAGTTTATTACTCCAAGTGCTAAATCTACAAAGTGTTTCTAACTCTACCAAAACCATCCTTGGTACCCATCTGGTTATCAATATGTCCAAGTCCAAATACACCACTCCCTCATGAAGTATAGCTACAGAGTTATAGTAGACTTGACCGTGCCCATATCACCACTATACTTTCTGAAATAACTGCTGCAAGGCAAAAGGAGCTTATGAGACGATAATAAAACTACGCTTCTCACCAAACAAAGTTAATACCAGGTTTAAGATTAAAATTCTTTATATCCGTATAGTGCTGTTATTAAACTTATACTAATACAGATGTTGATAAACTTATCAGTCATACATTAAAATCCTTCTCATTGAATAAATTTATATGGATAAATTATACCACAAAAGAATGCAGTATAACTCAAGGCAATAACAAATACAAAAGTCAAAGATTTATCGCAACACACACTGTTTCAAAGTAATCTTACAATGAGACGAGTCATATGTCAGGCCAAAATAAACTTTTATTTTTGTTTAATAAATATTTATTGTATGCAATGAAAATTAAGAATTAAAGTAGTATATATACTTATAAAAATTTTTAATTTATATATTATATATATTATACTGACATACTGGACAAAACATAAAAACCCTTATTTTAAGCCACTTTATGTCAGTATTTGTCAGTACTATATTTTTGACGTGTCAGTATGTCAGTATTTTCAAAAGCACTGACACTGACAGCACTTAGTTAGTTTTGCTTGCAAAATAGACTATTTTAATTTTGTATATACAAATTACATAACCAAAGAATTATTTGTTAAAGTGTCTATTTCTTTACAGAAATTGGCAATTTTGCTACAATTGATGAGAACATTAAAAGACGTTTCTAAATAAATACAATCTTTGTAATATCCATTTTACCATACAAACTGTGACAAAAACTTGCCGGTGTCCAAATACCGACAATAGGTCATTGTAACCTTTGGCAGAAGTTACTTCGAGCATTTTACCTACTGACAAATATCACGCTGCAAGAAACGAGAGTTGATAGCAACTTGTTGGTTTATTTTATCAGAAATATAAAAAAGGAATTATTTATGGAAAAGAGAAATAGTGCGTTTTTACAGGCACAGAGCAAACAACTTTAGATATGGATATAAACAAATACACAGGACTTTTGTAGATCAACTTGTAACTGTATTAGAGGATTATAATTTTGGGATCATAACATCACAAACTGTGACACGGTGTGATATTATGATTTGATCAGTTATTGGCTGTTAAAGCCAATATATTAAACGAAAGACTATTTTGGAAAACCAAATACATACGATCTAGCATATCAAGAATCAAAATGGGCAGAAACTGGTTTGTCTCTCAAAACAGATTATAAATAATATGTTGAGTTGTGTGACAAACAATCATATGCAAAGAAATAACGAATAAAAATGGCTTGGCCCCTCATTGTAAATGCAATTTTAAGAAGAAACAAATAATGGCTGACTCATCATCAAGAGTAATTGCTGCTCTTGTGGGTGGTAAAGTGAAATGAAAATAAAACAGATATCAGGTAATCAGTCAGATATGTAAAACTACAACATAGGACTGTTAGATAAATGCGTGTATAAAATAACTACCACCGCAGTATGAAACAAAAGAAATGATAAGAATAAAATAAAAGAGAGAACAGTTTGAACCGTTTCTTTTTTCTCTAAAGCCGACTTCATCTATATCATCTAACCCAGCACAATAAAACCTCAGTGATTAACCTCACCATCTTGTGAATCCTGCACTGTAAAGCTTGAATATGTAACAGGCATCGGCCTGCCTGTTTTAACTTAGAATAATATTTGTTTATAAATATACTCCTGTAAAAGTTAAGCATCATCCAAGGCTATAGAAACCGGGTTCTTTAAAACTCATCAAGACTATCTAACCTACCTCGATTAAACCACCGAATTGATTTTATTGATTTATATGCATTTAGAATATCATGCGTGATTCGCATTTTAGCGAATATCAAATTAAACTATAGCTCATTATTTATCTTCCTTCATTTTATCTATTTTATTAATCCAATCATCTACAAAAGTATCAAGACTCAGTTAGGATCAATTTTCTTTTCATCTCTCAAAAATATCTATCTAATGATGTCTGTCAAAATTGGGGAAATCATCTCATACTTGATTCCTCTAACGCACTAAGATGATATCGCTTTCCATAAATCGTCTTAATGTTTTCTTATCAATTAGATATAAATCATCTTTTGTATTTTTAATCATTTGTATATCCCTTGTTTCTTAATATGATGCCATAAATATTTCATCAGATATGTACTTAGAATAAGTTTTATCTGTCTCAGAATCATATATGATAATGTCCATATGCATCTAAGAATTGCTCGTTGGAATTACTATGGATATCACTTTCACTTTAGATATTTATAGTGTTCACTGATATAACCGTTCCACTCCATGGATAAAACTTTCGTTTTGATTTACAGATTCGACTTGAAATAACTGTTCAAAATGAGTTTGTAGTATCTATATCATATCCGTTATTTTTGATTCTATGAGTTTAAATCCATACTGTCTTGTCTAAGACTGTTAAATCTTTGCTAAACGAGATGATACATAAACATCTGAGTACAAATGCGATACTCGAACATTATATCTTGAGTTTTCTGCAAGTTTAACACTTAGTTTTATAACAGACGGTACTGTAAAAACATAGTTATTTAGTCTTTCATCAGGTATTTGATAAGACGATGTGAGTTTAATAGTATCTGAGTTAATATTAATCTCATGGTTTTTATCTACACCCGATGAAATTAATATTTGTATCGTTGTCAGCATCTGTATCCTGATGAGTCTGATTTGCGTCTCATGTTAGTTGGATTATTAACAACAGACGCTTCTTCTTCAAATCCGTTATATTACTATCTAGTTGTTACTAGTATACACAATAAAATAAATTTTTAATATGTTCTATAATGCTTTTCCTTTTTATATGAGTTAGAAACAAGTTGACAAAGTCGCTTGTTCTAGTAATGTATTACACTTTTTATTTATGTTCATTAGATATAATTTTGATACAACATTTAGTTTTTGTAGAAAGGATTTTAATATTATGACTGATAAGTTTTTAAATGTTATGATGGTGTTAATTTAATTACAAAGCCTTGTGAATATAGAGGTTTTTAAACTTAAACCCTCGCTATGCTTTTTGTTTAATGCTAATGAGAATTGTAATTTAACAGAACCGTTTGTTGCTGTTTCAGATATAACAAGTCAGCAAAATCAGCATATAGGTAATTTGTCTCATGCTATTTTACTTTCGTAGGTTATTCATTAAAAGATTCACATATCGAAGGTCAATCTCAGCCTATTGGTATTAATTATTGTATCTTGGAAGGAAGTGCTAATTACGGTAAAATTTGTGAAGCGGTTGATTTGGCGTTAGTGAGAGAGACTTCCTAGATTATTTTTGGAATCTGATAATACCGTATTTACAAAAAGCAATCGTTCTATGCGCCTTCAAATGATTCAGATAAGAGCTATATATTTACAAGTTATAGGGATGTTTATCAGACAGTATTTTTAATTCACCTAACAGGGATAGGTTTGTTACATTATCAAAAGAACAGTTTCAGTTTTTAATAACCGACATATATATGGTATATTGAGTGCAGGTTACGGTCGTATATCTCACAGATGATGATGGTTTAAAATGACAGTGAGTTTCATAAAGTATTAAATGCATATTTTGGTGTAAATTATGATGGGTGTTCAAAAGAAGATGTAGATAAGTTAGTACAAAGTTTAGAAGATTATTATATTACTGTTGGTAGTGCTGATTCATTTATAAAAAGATGGTTTACTGTTGCATTTGATGAGTTTTGATACAAATGATGAATTTCATGTGCGCCTTTTTAATGTAGCTATAGATTATGAATTTGCAAAAGAACATCTATACAGAGCGTGTGAATATCACTCTGTATACTCAGGTAATTTTTAGCCTATGAACGTAGAGGTCTTTGAATACGAGGATGTTTCAAATATAATGCCGGATGTTGGTTTACATTCTGTGTATATAACATCTCACTATACATATGATCACAATGGTAGTATGACTATAATGATAATTGTGTTGATATATTTAAAGGATATGTATTTGACGGTAGTAAGTATGCACCTGTATTGCTCAGATTAAAGATGTATCAAAGGGAGTTAGTTGATACCGTTTTTAGCTATTACTGATGAAAGCGATTATTATGATAAAACATATTAAAGGTTTTTAAATTTGACAATATAACTCAGTTAGGTGGTTTAATCGAGAGTAGGTTAGATAGTCTTGGTGAGTTTAAAAAGAACGGTTTCTATGTACCGGATGATACTTTTTAACTTTACAGAGTATATTTATAACAAATATTATTCTAAAGTTAGTGAGCGAATGATGTACCTGTTACATATTCAAAGCTTACAGATCGTGAATTACAAATGTAGGTATGTGAGGTTAAATCTGCATAGGGTTTAGTATGCCTGAGTTAGATGATATAGATGAAATTGACTTTTTAGAGAGAGAGCAGTTTTAAAGACTGTTCTCTTTTAATTTTATTCTGTTATCATTTCTTTTTAATTTCATACCGTTAGTAGTTATTTTTACTACACATTTATCTATCGGTCTATATTGTAGTTTTGTATATCTGACACAATTACCTGTACCACCTGATATATTGTTTGTTTCATTTTCACTTTCACTACAAAAGACAGTACTTTTGATGATGAGTCAACCATTAGTTTGTTTCTTTCCATGAGTGCATTTACAATGAGGGGTAGCCATTTTATTAGTTATTTCTTTATTGCATATGATTATTTTGTCTGCACAACTCAACATATTGTTGTAATCTGTTTTTGAGAACAAACCAGTTTCTGCTCATTTTGATTCTTGACCTTTAAATGGTATACATACTATATTTTGAATTTTCAAATATGGTCTTTTTCGTTTTAATATGTTGACTGCCCAATAAGCTAACTGATCAAATCCTTGTGCTCCACCAGTAATAAAGTTTAGATGTTATGATCTAGGGTATAATCCTCTAATACAGTTGTCAGTTGATCTACAAAGTCTGTGTATTTGTTTATATCATATCCACAAAGTTTGTTTGCTCTATGCCCTGTAAAGCACACTGTTTCTCTTTTTCCATAAATAATTCCTTTTTATGTTTTAGTTAAAATAGGCAAACGAAGTTGCCTTGACTTGCTTTAGATTTTTCTTGTCAGTATTTGTCAAATGATGTCAGTAACTACTGCCAAAGGTTACGATCAAAGCTCTATTTTGTCAGTATTTGAATTTTTACTGACAAGGTTTTGTACAGTTTGTATGGTAAATGGATAATACAAAGATTATGTTGTTAAAAACGTTCTTAAGTATTTCTCAATAATTATTATGAAATTATGAATTTCTTGTAAGAAATAGACACTTTAACAAATAGTTCTTAACTATTCAATTTGTATAGTTATAATTATAATATTCCATTTTGCAAGTAAAACTAACTAAATTGTTGTCAGTGTCAGTACTTAAAATACTGACATACTGACACGTCAAAAATATGATACTGACAAATACTGACATAAAAGAGTGGTTTAAAAGTATGGTTTTTATGTTTTGTCAGTATGTCAGTATAATATATATAATATATAAATTAAAAATTTTTATAACTATATATACTACTTTAATTCTTAATTTTTCATTGTATACAATGAATTACATCAGCACAAAATAAAAAGTTTATTTTTGTACTGACATACTGACAAATCTCATTTTGTAGGATTAGCTTTAGTGGTGTATTGTTACCGTAAATCTTTTGACTTTTGTATTTGTTATTATGGTTATATGCTTTTGTGGCATAATTTATCCATGTAAATTTATTTAATGAGAAAGGATTTTAATATATGACTGATGTTTATCACATCTATGACGGTAAAATTTAATAACAGCACTATGCAGATATATATTTTAATCTTAAACCTGTATGCTTTTTGCTTTGGTGAGAAGCATGGTTTTGTTATGGACGATACTCATAAAAGCTCCTTTTGCCGCCATGCATGAAGTTGTTTCAGAAAGTGCTATGGTGGATGATATGGGCAGACAAGTCTCATTATAACTTCTATGGCTATATGTTGCATGAGGGATGGTGTATTTTGGACTTGACATGTTGATATTTCGGAAGATGAATTTCTTTCCAAGGATGATTTTGCGTAGAGTTACGCTGTAGATTTAGCACTGAGTAATAAACCAAGAGGTTGATATAGCTATGCAACTGATGACAAGTATGATGTCATGAGAGTTTTGTGTGTATAATCCCAACTCTAATTTTTGTTTCTAGCATTACATGTCATAGGTGATGTATATTTACAGAAATTCCCGAAAGATAAAGTGTGATCATTTAACTACATTATCAAAAAGATCAGCTTAAGGTATTTAATAAGATGTCACCATACTGGTCTTTGTGAGATATGGTGAAAGTCCTTTGAAAATTACCGATGATAAGGGTATACATGGTCTTTTACGTGCGTACTTTGAAGGTATTCACATTGATGAATATTCAAGGGAGGATGTTGTAGAACTTTTAAAGAACCTAAATGAGTATTACAGTAAGTATGAGTCCGATATGAATGCTATTAGTATTGTTAATATTGATGAAGTGATATCTTATGCTGTACTAATGTAACTATGCCTGACGGATTTAGTGTTAAACCGTTTGGTGTTATTCTTGAACCGGATGATGCAAAAAGTCTTATTTAGACTTAGTTTCGGAGTGATGGTGAATGGTACATAAATAACAGCCTTGATAATGTAATGGTTGATGATAATTTACATAATGTGTATTTAACATCTATACATAGTGGAGATCCTGATTATAATGATCCAATAGTTTATAACGGATTTTATTTTGACGGTGAGAGATTTAAGCATGGGTATTTTAGTATCAAAGGTGCTCTTTCAGAGAATATACATGATGCTGTTTATCATTCATTAGTTGAATCAAGTTATTTTGGGTATTATTTGGAGTCTGAGGAGGATTTTGATAAATTAAGTGATGCCATCGAGGAACGTCTATCTGATCTTGAGTTTGACAATGATTATGTAATGAGATTTAATAGAAGATATATATGAGGAATGTAAAGTTCATAAGTTACATATGATTAGTTCACCCTATTGAATATATGGAACTTACAGATGATGAGCTTTATTCAAGTAAAACTGTAGATACACCTGATGGTAGATAATGATTTAGATGTAGATGGTGACTTAGAGGATAGAGAATTTTTAAATATTGCAGTTTAGCTTGTTTTTATGTTATATTAATTACATTAAGTGGTTAGTTGACACTCTAGTTGCTTTTTGGTTGTTTGAGTTTGGTTCAAGTGACTCTTTTTCTAAATAGAAAGACTATGATTCTACTTGAATTGTGGTCTTTTAGCTTTTACTTTATTTTTGATTTATGGTATAATAATTGTCATAGAAGTTTCTATCATTTTATTATTCACTTTATTTAATTTTTAGGGTTAGTTTAACCCATATAATTATTTTTGGCCACAGAATGTCAATTCTGTAGCCTTTTTATGTTGTAATTTATGCTTATAATGGCTTGCCGATAGCAAAATAATATAGAAAGGTTTTAAGCAGATATACAGTAATTATTTAGATTCAAAAAGTTAAGCGACTTTTCAAATGTCATTAATTATGAAGTGCTTACAGATAATGAGCTAAGGGTGTTTCTAATAATGAAAAAGGAGGGTGATGTAGATGTAGATTTAAAATATACAGATGTTTCATCCGGTGTTGATTTGTAGTCATTGATATTATTACAAAGATTTTAATAAAAACTACAGAAGTAATCTTCTGTAGTTTTTTTATATATAATGTATATTTAATGATGATAGTTTTTATATCTTATGGTATACTTTCATATGAAACATTGTGTTGAAAGGAGGTTCTTTTTGGCTAAAGCTTGTATAGATTACAGTCAGCTTTAGAGCGACAATCAAGAAGCGGAGTTTGACACTTTGCAGAACTCGCACTGAAAGGCGAATGTATCTAATAGTGTTCTTAATAGACTGAGGGATAATGAGGTCTATAAGTTTATCCATGTGTCGAAGATTTGTGAAGCTTTAGACTGTAGTATCACTCGATGTGGTGAATATAATATTATGGAGAAAACATAATATAGAGGGGATTTTTAGACATTTGTTTTTTAGATATTTGTATTTGATATATTTTTGATATTATATTTATGTTTAAAACATGTGTTTAAAAATAATGATTTTTGAAAAGGATTTTTAAATGAGGAAAGGTATAAAGAAAGCTGTTTTTAGGTGGTGCGTTGGCATTAGCTACAGCAAGCATGGGTGTGTCAAGCTTTTTATAGTGCGATTCTGTATATGCAAGCATTGTAAATTCAGCCGGGTACCGATGTGAGTGTTGGTTCACTGCAAAATGTAACTTTAGGTGTTGATAATGTTGATATTACACCCTATAGGGATAATCTTTGCATATGAAGTATAATATGACACTTACGCTTCCCGCAGGTGCAAAGTCAGGTGATGAAATAGGTATTACAGTTAAGAATCTCGCAGGTTTGCTTTGACGGCAGTATCGATACTACACTTAATAACGGTAATGTTGTTAATACCGATATTAAGTATCAGGGTGAGGTTGTTGCAAGAATACGACTCATTTTTATCTTCAAGTGTAAATTATTATAATGAAAGTACAGACGGTAATACAACTGTATCGTCTAAGTTGCAAAAAAATATTGAAGCCGGTACTTCACTTGATAATTACACCATTGAGATTTTAAAGGATTTACCTAATGATGCAAAGCTTGATGTTTTTGTTGAAAGGGTAGTGCCTGCTACATTTGTAAAATAAGGATACAAAGGTAACAGGTCATATTTATGTTAACGGAAATGATAACTTTAGCGTTGAATATACTTTGAATAAGGCAAAGGTCAGAAATCCTCTCAATATCAACAAAGTTAATGTTGATATGACAGGTATGACAGTAAAGCTTGTTACAAAGTACAAAGACGGTGCAAGAGTAAATGATCATTTAAGCGATATTGATTTTAGTCTTAAGCTTTCACCTCAGGGTATGGACTTAAGAACAGGTTCATATATAACAATTACATTACCTGCTGATCGTGGCTTTGTATTTAGCCCAAAACAGTTTAGGTAAGTCAGGGTTTTTATTAAGCATTATCCACTTATTGCAGATAACGCTGCTATAAATGATAACGGTGTGTATGCTTTAAAGTTTGATAATGTGAAGTTTGATGTTGTAGATATTACAGATACAACTCTCACTTTAAAGCTTGTAGACGGTATACTTAAGAATAACGATAATTATGAGATAACATCTAATACAACAGACGGTCTTGGTCTCAGCTTACAAGTGATGCTACTAACTTAATTAGTGATAACGGTACTACACTTGACCTGTTGACATTACAAGCAAGGTTGTTGACTCAAAAGGTGCAACACTTGATACAATTACAAATCAGTTGTCAGTTAAACTTATAAACGGTGAGTTTACAAGAGATAATGTACTTGATTATGTAAATAACAAGTACAAGACAGTATATGTTGATGAATCAGGTATGTCACTTAAAGATGAAGTTAGAGCTGACCATTTTGCAGATGTTGAGAATGTTGCAGGATATTCACTGGTAAAAGTACAGCGAAAAACGGTAATGTAAGACGATATGTGTATAGAAGTTACCTGCAACACCTCGTGGTGCTAAGTTGACAGAGTATGTTACAACAGACGGACTTACATTAAGAGATGCTATTGTGAGCAATAAACTTGAAGATAGCAAGGACATTGCAGGATATCATATTGCAAGACGTGATGAAAATGAAAAATGTGTTATGGGTATATGAAAAAGACGCACAAACTCCTGTAATGACAAGATATGTGAGTATGGTACATCAGGTATTGCAGAGACGGTGTTGAAGGTCTTGATGCTGCAGCCTGCTCTTATAAACGGTTATATTTATTTCTTAACTGAGAAGTTATCAAATGGCGATACTGTTCATTATTACAAGAGACAGGAGCATAACCATAAGAGAGAAATTCAAACGAGATGGGTTGATCTTGACGGTAGAGCCATAAAGGATCCTGTGAACAGTGATGCAATGGCAGTTGCAGGATATGTAACAGGCTATAAGTTTGTAAGAACAGAAGAAGTTAAGGATAACCAGGTAAAAGGTATATATGATATAGTTTATAATCATGTATATGAGAAGATACCTGAAGCTGATCTTACCATTACTACAAAGTTTATTACAGAGGACGGTACAATACTTTCAGATTCACTTACGGGTAAAAAGATTGCTGATAAGCAGGATATTGCAGGATATGAGTTTGTAAGAACATCTTCACCGAGTGAAACAGAATTTAACATATATATAGGAAGATAGGTGATTCTTCTACAGTTACAAAGCCTGTTGATAACTCAGGACATGTAAATACACCAAAACGGTAAGTATACTATAGAGTATCTTGATGAAAATTATGAGAGACTTAATAACAGCATCAAGATGAATACATTACCTGATAAAGATTAAGACAATAAGTGGTTATACCTTTTGTTAATTCAAAACAATCAGGTGATACAATGTATTACATTTACAAGCCATCAGGTAAGTTTGTTGCCAGGTTTGTAGATAAAGACTGTGTTGATATTGCTGATGCTGTTACAGGTGATACAAAGCCTGAACATAAAGATATCAAGGGTTACAGATTTGCATATACAGTTACTTTCAAATCCGGAAGTGTAAATTATGCATATGAGCCATCATCTTTAACAGGTGATACTGTTATAAAAACCAATACTGCTGATAGCAAAGATACAAACAAGGTTACAGATACAAATGTACCGGCTGTTCTTCGTAGTAGTAGGCTTTCAGTATCGGCTGTAGCACCAAGTACACTTACAACCGGTGACAGGCGAGTTGTTATTACATCAGGTGGCAAAACAGTATTCAGTGGTACTTATGATAATCAGGGTAAGCTTACAAAGATAGATGTTGTAGATGACAGCATTAAATCGTTACTTGAAACATCGACACTTAATGTTACACAATCAGGTGACAATTATACTGCTGTTATAAAGGATAAGAACGGTAGTGTTATAGGGGATTATGCTTTTAGCGTATCAAGTGTAAGAACAGACAGCACAACAACTACAGCCAGTAATAATGTCACTACTACTAAAGCTAGTACTGATACTACTTCTGCACAAGTAAATCCTGTAAATACAGTGGTTACTCAGTTTGTAGACGGAAAAGGAAGAACTATTCTTAAGGATAGACGAAGTGCTTCATTGTTACTGATATTAAGATTGACGGCTATACATGTAGAAACATATAAAGATGGCGATGTGTTTAAGGCTTTATATAGGAAGGACAACGAGAAAGTTACTATGTATCAGGACGAGTACGGTGTACCGATTAAGCGTTCTGATGTTTCATCCGGCTTTAAAACATCTGCAAAGATTGACGGCTATAGACTTAAAGAGTCTGTTACAAATGATAAAAACTAAGGTTTATACATATGAGCATACAGGTAGTTCAAAGCCAAAGGATTTGCTTACATTTAAGTTTGTAGACAGTAAGGGTAATACAATTCTTACCGATGCAACAGGTGTATCATTTGTAAATGCTCCTAACCTTAGTGGTTATCGTTTCGTTGAAGCAGTAGCTGACGGAAGTAATGTTAAGTTTATCTATGCAGATCCAAGTAGTATTATAACAAGATACAAAGAGGTTGACGGTGAAGATCTTGTTCACCCTGTAGTATCAAATGCAGATGCGTTAGGCAAGAAAATTACAGGCTTTGATATTGTGGATCGTATAAGCAACGCTAATGGCGATATTACTTACACATACAAGCGTATCGACGGTAAGAACTCTACAACTGATAAGGGTACATGGGATAGCAGCGTTAAGGTATCAGATAAGAATAAGTCTGAGAGTAGATCTAAGTCTTCAAATGATAGTGATCATGACTATGTAACTCGTTATGAGGATACAGACGGTAATAAAATAGCATCAGATGAAAAGTCAAATAGATCGTTTGCTGACAGAAAAGATATATCCGGATATAAGTATCTTGAGACAAAGACTGAAGATGGTGTAAAGACTTATAGTTTATGAGAGGTTATCTGCTGATGAAGCCAAGAAACAGGCTGAGTCTCAGGCAGGCACTACTGCAAGTTCTACTGCATCAAATAACTCAAATAATACAAGCAATACATCTACAACAAGTACTCAGCCGTCTTTAAGCAACAACACAAGTAATGGTTCAGGTGCTACAGGTACTCACAACTATTAATACAACACCTGATAATAAAGATGTGGAAGTCTATCAAACAGGTTTAGGTGATGTTGCTACAAGTAAGACAGGTATGCTTTATCTACTCTTTAGCTTTGCCCTTATAGGTATAGTGAGTGCATTTACTTTTAGAGATAAGCTTGGTAGCATTGTTAAAGGTTTTGTTAGAAGGATCAAGAAATGATAAGGAAGTATCTCAGATATATCGGTATTATCGGTATGCTAATAAGCTTTGTATTGCTTAGTACTTTTGTTATATGGCAAAATGAACACCCTACGTATGAGTTATCAAGAGTTGTTGGTAATGCTGACAAGGAAAAAAACAATAGCTACAAATGTAGACGGTAATAATGTGACATATGATGTATCGAATATATCTGAGATTAATTCTGCAAGCGAGTTACAAGCAGATAGTAAGTTAAATGAGCCTGTATATCTTAAGAGTTATCTTAGAATACCTGAGCTGGGTGTGGATGTGAAAAATCTATGAGGGTTTTAGGGTAAAAAGGCACTTAGTAAAGGTGCAGGTACAATCAGAGAGAATATGAAACCTGATAAGCTTGGTGTATATGCTATTGCTGCTCATAATTTTACATGACTTTGACGAGGGGCATGGTCTTTTCAAAAATTTCAAAAAGTATAGAGAAAAGAGTGTGGGTAAAAAGCATACTTAGTGATGGTGAGTATATTTATACTTATACTATTATAGATAACAAAAGTCTTATAAAATCGGATACAATGAAGTATACTGATGATGATTGGGTAAATCAGTTTTACACTGATTATACAGTTAGATACCCTCAGTTTGGTGGTAAGACATCTGTTACAAAGGAATATACTAAAGAGGGTAATTATAAAGAGATACCTGCTACAAATAAGGTATATGCACCATTTATTTCTGTTTTATACATGCGATGTTGAAAAACAAGGTAAACACTGGGTATCAGGTAATAGGATTCTTACAATCGGTATACTTACAGATAAGGTTAAATTTTAGGATGCGTCACTTGATTTAAAGAAGCTGTTCTTTTGACACTACTGATGGTGATGAGTCACTTCTACAGAAAAATGAGAGTGTTGTTATCTCAACTGTAAATGAGGAAGTTGTTACAGAAACTTCTGTAAATGAAACACATATTGAAAAAGACGGTAACTTTTGAGAAGTATACAGGTAAAAATATAGTATTTAATTATATAAATGCTAAGGTTTCAGCCAGATATTAATTATGTTGCACTATAGTACAAAAGCTTTGTTTTATCGTACTTATGTGTTGTATAGCTGGTATATAATATCTAATATTATTATAATAGATATAGATTAAAAAGATTAAGAGAGGAGAATGCCACTATATAAGTGGTGATTATGCTATGAGAAAAAGATATTTTGCAACAGCATTATCACTTATGCTTACGCTTGCAGGTGCAACAACCGCTATGGGTGCTGGTGAGTTTAATCCCAATGTGGAGATCACCAATGTAAACGGTAACGGCAATGAGTTTGTAGATAAATACGGACTTACTACAGTTGTTACTGTAAACGGTAATAAGTTAAAGAAGTTTGATGTTGTAAATGTAGACGATCAGGTAGTTTTGATATTATCGATAGACCCGGTAATAAGGGTTTAATGGAGAATTTTGTTGATACATTACCTGAAGGTCTTAAGTTTCAGACTAATTCGGAATACTCATACAGAGTATATGCTGTTAATAATGATGGTACTATTGGAAACGATATTACAGATGAAGGTAAGTCTGTAATAAACGGTCGTACTTTTACATGGACACCTAAAAAACCGGAGAAGTACTTCTTCGGTGGTAAGAACGGTGTAAAGAATAGGTTACTTTTTAGAATACAGACACTTGTTGAACATGGGGTTAAACCTGACACTATTCTTACTAACGTAGGTGAGGTTACTTTTAAACCAAAGGGTAAGGAAGAACCGAAAAAGCTTTCCGATAAGGCATCTGTAAAAGTACCTGCTACACCAAAGCAACCAAAGGTAACTAAGAGTGTTTATGCAGAGGACAAGAATGGCTACATACCTGCAAGGCTCCCAAGTGGTAGCAAGGTAGATGAAAGTTATAAAGGTACATCACTTACAACAGAGCAGGCAAAACGACTTGTTTAAAGTGAGTTATCAAAGTTTATTGTAGAAGCTGACAAGTATCAAAATAGATACAAAGACACTTTCTAGAAATGCTTTATGATATGAAAAGATGATGCCGATGTTGAATATAAAAGCAAAGGTTATAGAGGAGTTTAAAAAGGTATTACCTCAGTATACTGAAAAGGTAGCTAAGGAAACAAATAATGATAGTACTCACAGTCACTGATGCTGTAAATGAGATATTTGCAAAAAGCAAAAACGAAGTGATGACATATAACTTTAAAGTCGTTAGCTGATACTTACAGTTATGTTATTAATGTAGCCACACCATCAAAAGCCGTTACAACAAGTTTTGAGGTAGATGATAATATTGAGTATGTTCAGTCTTTAAAGCAAGAAGGTGTTAAGGTTTACGATGACACCGGTGCAGATATTACTTCTCTTGGAGCTGTAACTGTGGATCAAACAGGGTATGATAAGTATTATGTTAAGTGGGTTGCTAATGAAGAATATGTTAAACGACTTGCTGAGACTAATACAGATAAGAGCGTGCAGGTTAGAATCATCGAGTAAGCGTTAATAACGCTAGAAGTGATGATTTGGAAAAGTATAGACTTGGTGGTGTTATTATTATTCCAATACCTCAGGTATCACGTGTGATCAGCATTAAAAAAGAGTCTAACAAGACTTTGGTTCTGTACACCTGGAGCCTAGAGAATACAAAAGATCACAAGATCACAAAAGGTGTTAAGACACAAGACGGCAAAAATAGTATTTGCAAACTCTCTCTTGTCAAACGTTTACATAAGTTTATGTATCTGTATGATAAGGTTGAGGGACTTTAAGACAAATCTTAATGTTTACATTGAGAGTTCAAGTCTCAGTCACTGAAAAGGCTGACCTTAAATCAAAGGTTGATGCCTTTAAGTGTTAGTAGCTCAAAGTCTGACAGAGAAAATGTTCTTACAGCAATAGTGAGGATAAGTCAGTTGAGTTTGATAACGAAGTACTAGATGTTACACTTAAAAATTACACTGACTTTTTATACATACCTTTGTAAATATTGAGCTACACCCTGAAAAGATTAAAGATACATTCTCTATAGTAGATGCATTTGCTGATATACAGCAGTTTGACGAGGGGGATGTAAGACTTTACGATGAAACAGGTCTTGATGTAACATCAGAGTTTAAGCTTGCAGTTAAGGATAATGTACTTACAGCTGTAGCTAATGCTAATATGGTTAAGAAGGTTAAGGCTACAAAGGCTAACTCAAAGTATCAGTTGGCGGTGTATAACATGCACTTATCTACAGATGATACTGTAAGGTCAAAATATGTTGTTGGAAAGGATTCAACAGGTACAGGTACTAAGTTTACAATACCGAATACGTCAAAGCTTATAGTAGATAACTCAGTTGAGATAAACTCAAATGGAACTAAGGTTCATGCTGAGATACCGAATAAGATTATCCCACCGAGTAATAAGCCTAAGATTCCTGATAACATTGTACCAAAGGATCCGGGCAAGGCTACACCATCAACTGATCCTAAAGTTACACCTAATAAGCCTAATGAGATAAGTCCTTTATCACCTAAGGATAACTCAGCTGATGCTCGTTATTATGATAGTAACGGTAAGCAGTATAAGTACAGAGACGGTGTAAAGGAATATACAGGAGTCACTAAGACTAAAAAGGAGATTGATAAGGAGTATAAATCACCTAGCGATCCTAAACCAAATTTAACTACAAGCATTACAACCTTAAAGAGCAGGTTTACAAACCGGAACTCAAATGACATTAAGACAGGTCTTTCAGGTGTTGCAGTAACAGAATAATGTTGCTTATTTATATACCACTTGGAATCACTTTGTTCATTTGGTATATAAATTAATTAGAAAAAGATTAGAAGAGGGAGTCAATTATGAAGAGTAAATTTAAGCGTTTTACTGCAGGTTTACTTGGTTCACTGGTATGCGTAGTGAGTAGCACTCACCACCTCAGCGTCAACTTGGGTAAGACAGCCTAATATCAACAGCTTTGTGTTAAGAGACATACACAACCGAATTATGTAAAATTTGAGATGAGAAGATGTACCGGTGATTTTTGAAAGCAAAATGCAGACGGCTCAGGTAGGGATGTGAGTCCCGGCTCAAAGTTACTTATGGAGAATATGAACCCTCAAAAGTTCTATAATTTCCATACAGGTAACGGTTCTACTCAAGGATTTAACTTTGTTGATATTAAGTTTGATGCACTTGCAAAGGATAATGCAGGTAATGTAATTGATGCAAGCAAGTTCACTGTATATCAAAAGAGGGTGGTCCTTGTAACATTTTGCTTACTGATAACAAGCCTGAAGGTGATGTTTTTAAGAAAGCAATTTACAAAGGTGACTTAAATGATGATGGTGTACTACAGGCTGATGAGGTTGGTTATGTTTCAGGTAGATTAAATATCACCAATCATTTATCAAAGCCACTTCATGGTGAGACAACCGGTATTTTAGCAGAAGCAAAGGTTGGTACAACATTTAGGCTCACTAATGTAGCATATAGAGTTACAGGTAAGCAGGGTGAGCCTGATAAGCTTTATGATTTGCTTATTACTATTAAGTCTATTACACCACTTAATGCAGGACAGTTACCATTACTTCGTCTTATAAATACTGATTACATGCATGATTATAATGTTGGATCTTGGGATGCTGCTCGTGCGTCAGGTGCTAATCAGGCATATAATCCTAACGGTAGATTTAATAAATCACCTCAGGGAGCTATAGGTATTTGGTTTTATAATACAGAGTATTCCGATTTTACATATAGAATAGTTGATCATGGTGCGCGCGATACTGATGATGATATTATGAACGTTAACTATTTTTGGGATATAGATACGACAGTATATGCTTGAGAATCATACAACATATTTGTTAGGTACATCAGAGGTTACACCTAAAGATTATGATGATTATCCTGTTGGTGGACTCAAATCCACAACACCTGCCGGTAATCATTATATTGATCCTGAGCTTTCAGTTACTTATGTAAATGATACTAATCCGAATGATTTTTGGACAGGTATTCTCGCAGTCTAACAGATATAAAGCTACACCCGATAATAAGAGTAACGGTAATCAGCTTGAGTTCTTTAGAGACAATGCCGCTTATTTGTCAGTAGGAATGTTTAGTAATATTATCAATGGTGATTCACATAGATTTAATGTTCAGTATGGTATGACTGCATACGATGCTGATAAAGGCACAAGACCTGGTGATCCGTATGGTTCATACTATGATGCAGGTACAGCAAACAGAGAGTTTTTCCCATCAGGTAATGGACCTGCTAATCACGGTAAGGATATGACAAACTGGATTAGATCTCTCGGTAAGTTTAAGCATTGGTCTACTATTGAAGTTAATCATGCTATAAACTCTAATATGGGTTCTGAGAGATACGCTCCATTTATTGGTAAGAATGTACATGTTCCGGATCTGGTGACAGTATCAATGGCGAATGTACCTTTTGCTAATCAGGTATATGATTACAAAGATGATGGTGGTTATTGGTACGCACTTGGTGGTTATTCAGGAAGAAAAGAGATTCTCTTTATAATCTTAGAAAACAGATTATTGACTTAAATGAGACTGCAACAAGCATTGACGGTGATCCTAACGGATTAAAAGCCTGAGCTTAGAAATCATCTTGGTTTTGCTTGGTGGTGGAACAAGAGTTCAAAAAGTTAAGCTCATGTTTGATACAGGTTGGTCAAGACACCCTATTATGTCAAAGCTTACTATTCAGGATAATTTTTGAGCATAGCAATCATATTAAGTATGTAACAAAGCCTGCTGTTAAGTACATTAAAAATGGCGAAAATACAGAACATGATATGAGTGATTATTTTAATATTGATTATACAAAGAACGGTATTAATGTATCACTTAAGGCTGATAACAGTGGTGCTTATGTTGATAGAGATGCTGCATAAGTAACAGATGCTTTTAACAAACGCTACAGTTTGGGTTGAGTTTAATATTGAGTACACTGATTGGGCAGGTAGCGATGATGAAGTAAAAAAACACTTAATAAGTTTAGTATTGTAACTTCTTCTGATGTGCTTGAGTCTACACCTGTAGGAACAATTCACCCGCAGGATGGTAGAGTAGAGAAGTTTGTATCAGCAACAAGTAATGGTGCTTTAAACGATGCATCATATGTACCTGCTGAAACAAAGAACGCTGCTGTTGACATTATAGATAATGAGCATGAATATTGGTGGAAGGTAAAGTATACACTTCCTAACTACATTTCATATCAGAACATCACACTTAATGACGATTTTGATAATATGCAGACAATCAGTGAAGCTGATGTAAAGGTATACGATGCAAACGGTAATGATATTACAGCACAAGGAACTATAACTATTACACCTCCTGCTATTCAGATGGATAGACGTCAGATTTCATGGGTAGCTAATGAGAATTATCTTAGAGGTTTAAACGGAAGCAATACAATAGGTAGAAACGATAAGGTTACTGCGGCTAGAGAAGATAACGGTGAGCATCAGATTTATTACATGGTTATTAGAACTGATGTAAAAGAACGCTACTGATAAGCAAAGAGCAGATAGAACAGTGTATTATGTTGACGGTGTGGAAAACGCAAATCCTGCTGAACATCCAAACGGTAAGATTTCATCAAGAACATTTATACAAAATGTAGGTTCATTTAGCGTTAGGGATAACTCAGGTTCAAAAGAACCATATGTTAAAAACATCTAATCCGTCATGGTATCAATACCTGCTAAACCTCGTGTAACTAAGAAGTTTGTTGTAGTTAATGAACGTCTTGATAGTGAGAATGAGCATACAGGTATTAATAATGAGGGTGACTACAATGTAAATTATGACATTTATATGGATGTTACAGCCAGTAGCAGATATGATAATAAGTACTTTGTTATTGACTATATAAGTCCAAATTACACATATAAAGGTTTCCAGGTTTGGAACGGTAGCCACCAGGATGTAACTGATTTGTTCTATCAAAGAACTGTTGACGGTACATTACAGTTTAATGTAAAAGATGATGCTTTAGGTGATGTTAGACTTATGAATACAACACTTAGACTTATGCTTTATGGTACATTCCCAAGAACAATTAAGCAGTATGACAATACAGTAGAACTCGGTAAAGGTGGTATTTGGGGAAGAGCAGTTGCTACCCATAGACAGCCAGGTGAGGGTTCTGTTGTAAAGAAAGTATCAGGTACTAAGAACGCACCTACTGCTGAAACAGGTTTGATGAACCATTTCGTGACAGAGGGTAATCTTGATAACTATACAGGATTTGAGTTACATGATACTCCTGCTGATGCACTCAAGAATACCTCACTTTAAGAACAGATATGCATGGCAGAACACATTTACACTCCCTGAGAGACTTCAAATCGGTGGTATTACTTTAACTGATTATTATGAGAATATTCAGGACTTCAAAGAGAGCAATTTCAAGATTTACTACAAGGGTAATGATGTAACAGCTCAGGGTACTATCACAAAGACAGATGATAGAACGTCTGATACATATGGTTCTCAGACTTTCAATTATTCAAAAGCTAATATAGTATGGACAGCAAATAGAAGTCTTGTAGATACAATTAACGCTGACTATGGCGAAAAGAGTGACGAGCATCCAACTCTTGAAATGAGAATTGAGACAAATATCGAAAATTCTACAAGAGAGATGCAGGATTTTTATACCAACAAAGTAACAGGTGCTTTGATTATTCCTAATAAGGCTAAGATGGATATTATGGATACTAAGGATGATACAACTCCGGCATATACAAGAGAGTCAAATCTATCTCACGTAACATTCCCATCTAACATTGAACCGTTTGTTACTAAGAAAGTTACTGATAAGAATGAGATTAAAGTTGATGCTAACAACGTAGGTCTTAATTTCAGAGAAGTTAGCTATGATGTAAATACTTATGTATCCGGTGGATACAAAGTGAATAAGCTTATATTTGAAGATAATTTGCCTGCTAAGTATACAACAGCAGTTGATAAGGTAAGTGTTCATAATGATAAGAATGAAGATTTAACAGCACTCTTTGATATAACAATAGATGGTAACAACAAACTTACTGCTACATTAAAGCAGGATGGTAAGTCTGAGTCTGATCCAAGACTTATGATGACGAATGTAACACTTCATATTGAGGGTACATATCCACAATGGGTTGGTGAGGTTATTCCTAACGAAGCTACAAAGACTGATGATTACTATACAAACAGATCAAATGTAGTTACAACAACAATTCCTAGTGAGCCTGGAAGTGTTAAGGAAGTATCGGTTGATGGTGGTAAGACTTTTAACAAGGCTGATACACCTGAAACAGCAAGTGAAGTTATGAACAGAGGTGATGTGTATACATGGAAAGTAACACATACACTTCCAAACTACACTGAGTTTACTTCTATTATCCTTGAAGATGTGGTTGATAACATACAGAACATTCCATTTGACAGCATTAAGGTTTATGACTTTTAGAGGACAGGATGTTACAAAGAAGGGTACTCTTGTACACAATGATGCAACTATCACTTGGACAGCTGACAGAGCAGTTTATGAAGATGTAAATAAGAACTTTGGACCTAAATCAAGTGCTAAACCTGTATTTACTATGACATTTGATGCTGATATTAAGCAGGCAAGTAATGCAGATGAAGCATTGAGATTTAATGCTAAGGTAGGTAAGGTTGTTATTGAAAACAACGCAAGCCAAACTGTTGCTGATGTACTCGGTAATGTTAAGACTAAGTCAAATCCATCTCACGTGACTTTCCCTAAACCTGGTGAGCCGACCATACAAAAGAGTGTATCGAAAGCGGGTGCTAATGATTGGCATTCAACTTTGGTACTTGATGAGTATGACAGTGAGTATGATTATAGAGTGAAGTTTACACTTTCTAAGAATCAGAACTTTACAAAGACTACTGATTTAGTGCTTTCAGATTTGTTTGAGAATATACAGTCATTTAGAGAGTTTAAGATACTTGATGATAAGCTTAATGATATAACAGAGCAGTTTAATGTGGCTAGTCTTAGTCCCTAATGAGACCCAAGTTTATCTTTATGCTACACCTAAGAATCCTGATGATTTTGATGATACAGGCAGAACACTTTATATGCAGATTAACGGTGTGTTCATCAATACACCTGATGGAGCTAGAACATCTAAGTATATGAACACTGAGGGCAGTCCTTTCACTGAGGGTATTACAATACCTAATATTGCAAGGATTGTAGAGGATGTTCCGATTGTACCGTTTAAGCGTCAAAAGGATTCAAATAAGACATATGTAAATGTTGTTGTTGATCCGGACCTTGTAAAAATGGGTTGAAGATGATAACATTGAAGTATTTGATCCTAAGACAGCTACAGTTGAGAACTCAGACAAGAAACAACTTATAGGAGTTGCACAATATCTTATGAGCGAGCTTGTGAAGAAAGATCCAAAGCTCATATCTTCTGATAAATACTATGCACTTAAAAAAGATTTGTTAAATCCAAGTGTAACAGTAGCAGAGTTATTAGCTACATATCGGTGATGTATATAAGACATACAATATAAAATAAAAATAGAGCCACTGTAATAGTGGTTTATATATAAAAAGATGTAGATTAAAACCTACATCTAATATTTTAATACTCGTAGTCCTCGTAATCGTTTCTTTCAGTTGGCTCAATTAGCTCATTTATATATTCTTCATCATCACCGTTAGCTTCATCTTGCATATTTAGTAACACAGGTGAGTATTTAATGTCTCTGTCAATTAATGTGTTGCTTAGACTATCATGAGCTTTAGTGTATTCATTTAATGTATGTATTATTCTCTCATTTAGCATTGGATTATAGTCTTTTAAGTCTAAAAAGTCTGCTATAGGTTCACTTGATGAGTTGTTGATTTCCATTTGTTTTTTTCAAAGCGTTCTATTGCATCTTTGTTATCGGGATCTCTTTCTATCCATGATTTTTAATGCAATACATAACATACTCGACTTGACCATCTTTTACTATGGATGCGACATTGAAAGTTTTTACCGAAGGCATACTCAACACCACAAAGTGTAACGTTTTCTTTGATGTTTTTAAATTTAGTGTTATCAGATGGTATTTCATAGTCTGCAGCTGTTATTTGTTCGCTTTCAATTTCAAGCCCTGTCATTTCGCTACTATCAAAAGGTTCGTATGCATTAAAGTATTTATCAAAAATCTTTTTCTGATATTGAATAACTTACAGGTAGTATTAGATGATGACCACCTAAGTTGCTTTCTACAAGGTTTATTTTTACCCTGTGAGCTGTTCTTCTTCGTCATATATGCACACTCATATCCGTTGATTTTAGTGCTTCCACGTTATAAAAATCCTCATTGTCTGAGATTATAGCTTGTAGTAAGTTACTGGCTTCTTCATGAGCATTTTTGATACATAATCATTGAAGTCGCTTTTGATTGTATCTTCCATATGATCGTAAAAGCCGTAGCTTTCGTCTTGTATTCTTTTGTTTTTGTACGGCTTTTTGATAAGATTGCTGTGAATTTTTTTCAAAGAGAGCTACCATCAGGTTCATATTCTTTGTTTGAAGGTATGATACCGTATGGTGCTGTTTCATTTAAGAATTTTATCTCATCTTTTTCAAGCCATTTGTAGCGTTTATCTTCCGGATTTTTTGCATTAGTTACCTCATAAAGTCCTGGTACAGGACTTTTTACATAGGTATTGTCGTAAACTGAAAAGCTTTTTACCCAAGTATAACTCATTGTCAGGCATTACTAGGTTTTTAAGTTTGTTGCACCTATGAATGGTGCCAGCTTTTTAATTTGGTTTTTTAGATTTTCATTTTCAGTTCTTAGACTGGCGATTACTACATCAGGGTATAGCTTTTTTGGTGTCAGACTTTTACCGTTGTCATCTACACTGTAACCTGAGAGTGAGTTGGTTTTCTCGTCAAAATAGGTGCAAACAAATGTGTTTTTATTTTTACCGTCAAAATATGGACTCTCTTTAGGAATATTAGAGTTCGGGCGGTAGCTCTTTTAAATCACCGAAGTTTGTACATGTTGTAGTCATACAAATACCCGTAAACGGTGCTAATACAGGACCGTCACAATCATGCGTTAAATTTGGTTTGTCATATAGTTTCATAATATTTCTTCCTTTCAATAATAAAATATTGCTTGTATCCAAGCTAATATTATTATATCATTATTTGCTTTTAATTGGTATAGCATTAGTTATAGTATATAACTATGATTTTAGTTATCAGCATGTTTATTTTTTTAGTTGAATTTAGTAGTAAATATTGCTATAATTGACGTGATATTAAATATAAGAAAGGAGTGTAGTTTGATATTTTTGTGAAAAGAGAAAAGAAAAGATATAAAGTATTTAAATGTGTGCTTGTCTCAAGGACTTGCACGAGCAATTTGAAGCTTTTTGTAAGAAGTATGGCATGAGTAAAAGTCGGTGCTACAGAGCAGGCTTTGAAGATGTTTATGTCAAAAGTTACTATTAAGGGTGGCTTATAATGAAAGGTGGTGATTTTTATATGAGTTCACATCGTTATAATTTCAGAGTGGAAGATGATCTAAATGATAAATTGCAAAGCACTTTTTCAGAAAAAGAAGGTTTGTCAATCAATGAGTTTTTAACAAGGGCAGTTAATTTTTATATTAACTATAAATTACATGATTATAAGTTAGCACCATTAGAGGTACAGCGTTATGATCAGCTGTTAGCGTCACATAAGGCTTTAATGTCACTTCTTGAAAAGCTTATTGATAGAGTTGATATCACAAGCAAAATGACTGTAAGTGTTTTACAATCTGCTATTAGTGGTATGGTCGGTGATGAAGTAGTATACAATATTAGTGAAAGTAAGGGCTTATAGATGAGTAAATTTAGTGACATGATTAGTGCTGTTTCAAAACATCAAAGTTGAAAAGCCGGATAATCCTTATGCTAATATTAGTAATACCACTGTACCGTTGTCAGATATTATATCCATTCAAGGTGTTATTATAAGGCATGATGAGGAGACTAAAGCAAAAGATGATGAAATACGACGATTAAACGAACAAGTATTACAATCGTCTGATATGGAAACTGTAGCAACACAAATGCAGGAGGACATAAATTTTCTGACTAAAAAGCTTGATGAGATGACTAAAAGACTTGAGGGTGCAGAGAATAATACAGATAGTGTTGTTAATAGTGAAGATTACAAACAGTTACAGTCTAAGTTTGATGAATTAAAAGGCTGAAAAGGATAATTTACAGGTAAAAGTATGAGAACATCATTACAGAAAGTGAAGCTAAGGAAAAGGAATTATCAGATACTATTGATGCCTTAAGCAAAGAAGTTGAAGCATTAAAGGCTGATAATTACAGCCAGCAAACAAGAATGCAGAGTATGAGACTAATGTTTCAGATTTAAAAGTTGAGATTGAAAATCTTAAGAGTAATGCTGTAGCTAATGTTCAGCTTACACCTGAGTATATTAGGGATCATGGCTTTTTATACTGATTTATTGGACGGTAAGATTAAAAATTTTTAGACAATTATTGAATGTAATTTTACACCTGATGAATTAGTTGTAAAAATGAGAGTGATAGCAAATGGATACAATCTCAAATCAAAGAAAGGCTTGCAAAACAATATTTGTAACTGATAGTGATTATCATGATATTATAGTTAATGACAAGTATTATTATAACAAATATACTGCAAATGAGTTATTCAATGTAATGATTGATGTGATATGTAAAGAGTATACAGGTAGTGATTTAGAGGAATTTGTGTTTAAACCTTTTGCATTACAGTATGGTTTTGATACCATGTCTCGAGTTAGTAGATTATCTTAGAAATAAAGATAATGTTGTCCAATATATAACTACTGATGGTGATACTGAAGCCACTGATGATGAAAAATAGTGAAATAAATAATGCAAATAGTGAAAATTTACAGCCTGTAAATGTTGTATTTGACGAGGACCACATACAGCAGTTGGTATATGATGCAGTATATCAGTGTTTTTAATGATTGCGAGTTTGATACAAATATGAATTATATATCAAAGCTTATAGCATTTGCATGTGTTAGTGCACTTCACTTAACTCCATTGTCTTGTCCAGGCTATTTTAAAACATATGATGATAAGCGTAACGCTGCTATCGTTACTGATATGTTGGAAGTTGTTCTCAGAGGTATTTTTAAATCAAAGATTGAGCGAATTAAACCTCCGATTAACGGTGATACAAGTCCTGAGACAGAGAGAGCTATGAATGCAATGGCTGAACTTGATGAAAAAGTAAATGGTATGCTTGAAGAACACATTAACTTTTTTGACAATGATCTTGGCGACTTGGATGATTTTAACAGTGGGAATTGATAATGCAGAATAAATGAAAGGAAATTTTTAGTTGATAGAATGATAGGAATACTATGTGAGAAAAAGAGTGCTGCTGATAATTACGCTACAGCACTTGGTGGATATACAGGTGTATTTGAAGGTCAACAGTATGTGATTTGTCATGGAGCAGGTCATATATGAGTTTGTAGAGCCTGATAAGATGGTTAACAGTGCTTTATCTGATAAGTATCACAAGTGGACACTTGATAACTTACCATGGAAACACTCAGATTTAAGTTTTAAGAGAAAAATTATAGATGGTAAGGCGAACTTAGTTAATGCAATAAAAACTACATTTGCTAAGTGTGACGAGGTTGCCGTTGCTACCGACCTTGATCCGTCCGGTGAGGGTGGTTTGCTTTGCAGGTGAGATTATAATGGGTTGCAATCTAACTATGAAAAAGATTACAAGAGTTAGAAACACTTAAGCTGAAACACCTAAAGATATTTGTAACGCATTTCGCGCAAGGGAAGTTATTGATCTTCATACTGGGATGAGTATAACAAAGCTTATTTTAGAGCAAGACTTGATTTTGAGACACAACAGTGGACGAGAATTACCACTATAATAACAGGTATATTGTTACGACAAGGTAGGCTTAAGACAGCGATAATGCTTTTTGATAGGTATGCAAAGCAGCTGTTTGTATGATGGCTATGTTAAAAAGTTACTTATCAGGCAAGATTTATAGATGATAAAAATAATTTATTCATTAGTAAAGATGAACCTGTGTTGATAAAAGAAGATGTGGACCTTACAAAACTTAGACAATCTAAGGTTAAAAATTGTAGGTTCTGTTCTAAAGGCAAAAGCACCTGATGCACTGATTGATACAGGTACATTGACTGTACTTTAGGTAAGCAGGGTTTTAGGGATGATTTAGTTATATCTACTATCAAAAGATGTAGGATAATAACTATGTTTCATATCCTAGAACATCAGACAGATTTATCAGTTTTGAGCAGTTTAAAGAGTTACTTCCATACATTGATACGTTTGCGGATCTTGTGGGTGTAGATAAGTCATTATTGACAGTTAGAACTCCTAGACCTACGCATGTAAAGGATGGTGGTTCTCATGGTGCTAACAGACCCGGGTAAAAAGAATACCTGAAAGTTTAAATGAGATAGAAATGCAGTTTGGTAAATGTGGGTTAGCAATATATAAACTCTTTGCTATAATTACTTGGCAATGCATGCATCTGATTACTTATATAATGCAGTTAGTGCTGTAGTTGTAGACTTTGAGAACTTTAAGTGTACAATAAATCAATGTACTGATTTAGGTTTTAAAAAGATATTTACTACTGCAGATGACGATGAGGATATTGTACGTAAAGAGTTTGGTACAGACGCAATGCCTATAATCGGTGAGATAGTATCACCAAGACCGTCAGCACCTACAACAGCATGGTTATTGTCCGACAAGGGTGTACTTGATAAACTTGGTATCGGTACAGCCGCAACAAGAGTACAGACTGTTATTGAAATGCAAAAGGGTACTGAAAAGCGACCTGCAAGTATTGAGAAAAAAGGTAACAGATTTGCACTTACAGAAACCGGCGAACTATCATATAAAGCTATGCAGGGTACATGGCTCGGTGATCTTAATATATCCAAAGATTTGTTTGATAAGATGGAGCTTGTCGGTAAGGGTGAGTTAAATCCTGATATTATACTTGATGAACTTGCATTGCATGTAAAGGATGATATGGCAATCATACTTAATAATTTAGGAGGAAATATTGTGGGGAACAATTCAAACTTAAAAAGACATTTAGTGTTTAATGGTTTAGAGGGTGATGTGTGGATAAAAAAGCACGATTACCAGTTTAGTGATGAAGAGATTGATAGGATGCTTAAGGGTGAGAAAATACCTGTAAAGCAGGTGACTACAAGTTCAGGTAAGAAGCTTAATAATGTATTGTTTTACTTAGGACTTGATACTTATAATAACAAAAACGCACTTGGGATTTTAATGGACTTTGGCAGTAATGATGATGACAAATATCATACTGTAAATTTTAATGGTGAATAGTGTAGGATTTACAGAAATAGTAGCCGGACACGATTTTAGCTGATGCGAGATTGATTACATGGCAATGGTCATACAGTACAATGTGACAGCTTGTTTAGAAAAACGGCACTAAATTTACAGCAACACTTATGCTTGGACCGGATGATTATCATAATGGTGCATTGGTACACTTTTTGCACCGCTAAATAGGAGGTATATTTTTATGGCAAAAGATGAGTTATTCAACTCGCATCAATCGATAGAACGTTTCTTGATATAGAAATACCACTTAAAGAACTCACGATCTATTAAAATATTTAGCCTCACTTTGTATGGCTGTGAGTGCATCATTGTTATTTTTAATGTTTAAGATATTTCCTATCTTGGCATATAACGCAATGCTTTCAATGGTGTTTATCATCTTGTGGGTGTTTACGACATTGTTTTTATTTAGGACAAATGAGCATGGTGAGGTTAACTTTCATGCTTAAATATCTTAAATACTATCTGACAAATGTGCGTAAGGTATTTACAAGAAAATCAAGTAAGCCTTATGAGTTTGCTAAGCTTGTTGGAATACTTGATATTGATAAGAATAACAATGTAATACATTTTGCTGACGGCAGAAAAGGTATTATGTATGAGGTTGTAGGTAACGCATCATATATGCTTTTTCAAATGATAGGGATGCTATCTTAGATGGTGTTGACTCATTTTTTAGGAAGTTTAATGAGAGTATTCAGTTTCATTTTGTACATAAGATAGAGCATCAAGATGTATATACTCAACTTGGAGCATTACAAGCTGTTGTTGATAATGCTAGGGACAAGCTCTTTGGCACGATAGCACCCTGAGAGAATTGTAGCATGCAAGGACAGACTTTACAAAGACAGATAGGTAGAATTTCTTGATTATAAAGCAGTACTGGATTGTTTCAGCAAACAGTATTGAGGATTTGCAACTGCAAATAATCTTATAGTTGATGAAGTTATGAACCTCAAGGTCAGATCTGCCAAATGTGTGTTAGAAAGAGAGGGTGATATATGCCAAAAATCTGAAAGTCAATAATAAATGGCTAAAGAAGTTGCTTTTTGTTAAAGTTGACGTGGGCAAGCAGATGTAGACAAAGAAAAATGAAGAGTATATCATTGATAAGACTTTATCAAAGCTTTACATTTCAAAGCTTTTTAGGTAAGATAAAGCCGAGAGAAAGTATTGTATTTTATAGTGATTACTACAGGTAGACGGCAAATATTGTAGTATACTATCTTTTACAAGGCATGACGGTAAGTCGGATAATAGAAGTATATTTTGGGGTATTAGTAGATTATTGGTTGGTAATATCCCTGATGTAGAACTTATAGTTATAGATGCTGTATCAAAGTACAACATAGACTGGGTGCGGTGGTTGTTTAAAGGTTTTGAAAAGACTCACTGATATTGCAAGTAGAGAAGATAATAAGAAAGGTATGATGGAAGCTGATAAGCTTAAAGAAACCATTATACAGGGATCAAAGATTGCAAGTGAAGTTAATGCAGGTGCAGCGTATCTCAATGTTAAAATGAGATTGCTTGTAAAAGCAAAGACACTTGATGCACTTGACTTAGCTATATCTCTTATAAGGTCAAGGTATGAGAACTCATTACAGCAGATTACTATAAATGCATTTGACGGTATGCAAAAGTATGAGTTATCTAATCTACTATCGCCCAACAAAGATACTGGTAAAAGGTTTTGACTTCACATCTACCGAATATGGCAGGTGCGTACCGGCAGCGAGTAGAGGTCTTAACGATCCGTTTGGTGAGTATGTAGGCAATACACTTGATGATATTAACAATGTCGCTGTGATGTTTGATGTGGATAACTTTGATACAAATGTAGTTCTTGAACATGATTTTACATTTGACGGTATAGCTTGTAATCCACATTTATCCGATATGTGGTGCTCAAAGATTAGTCAATCAGCAATGCTACGTGGTCATAGAGTAAGACATATCGTGCTTAACAACATTGATATGAATGAGTTGGGACCGAGTTTAACGATATAGGCGCAAATGCGTTTGATATGTCAAAGGTTATATAAATCCGTTTGTTATGTGTTTGTGATTACCTGAAGAACTTACAGTGTTTGCATCACATATTACAAAAGCTTGGCTCTTTGATGGGCAGTTTTATGGACACAAAGGCTATACCGCGATTTAACTCTCTCTACAAGACTTGGTACTATTTTTGACAGAATTTTATAAGAGTAGAAACATGTGGACATCAAATCCTGATGCAAACAGAGAGTATATTCATATTTTAGGACTTAAGCATAAAGATTATCCGATACTTGCAGACTTTGTTATATATTTAGAGTTTGTAAGTAAGGCAGCTGCCACAAGTGGTGACAGTATGTATCAAGCTGAAGTTAAAGCTATTTATGATACATTTAATTCTATGATGGAGGTTAACTCTGATATATTCGGACAGATAACAGATGATATAGTTGATACACTTGACAGTAAAAGAAGAGTTGTATATGATTTGTCAAAGCTGTTTGAGAGAAATGCATCTGTTGCTATGGCATCTTTTATTAATCTTTTAGGATTTGTATTTACAGGACTTGGTAGTGGTGATGTTGTCATCATACACGGTGTTGACTACATTAAATCAGACTCTGTAAAAGCGTTTTTAGACGAGAAGATGGAACTTTTTAAGCAGAAAAAAGGTAGAGTAGTATTAAGTTATAATGCTGTATCAACTATGCTTGAAGACATAGGGTAGTTTAATGAGTTTACAAAATGCGATTATACAATACTTAGCAGTATGGATAGAGATACTTTAAAAAGATATGAACTATATTGGTGAAGCTTTTACCGCTCTGGAAACTTACAGGTACCTTAGTCATACAGGGCAAATCATATGTTTCTATACATAGAGGTTTTGAGAATGCGATTTTTAATACCAATCTTATAATCGACCACAAAGCCAAAACTGGCAAGAAAGGATAAAATATGATGTTAAGAAAGAAATTTTTTAAGAACAGTGTACTTGCGGTTATTATCGCAAGCACGCTTATGACACCGTTAATATCAGGTGTTATGAAAGTATCAACGGTTTATGCTGATCCACCGACTACTACAGCTCCTGCTGATGAGGAAAGTTCAACGGAAGAGTCAAGTGAAGCTTCTACTGATGCAAATAAAACAACAACTATAGGTGGTGGTGCAACACACAATATAATCGATCCAAACTGTTTTTATCGTACTTCAATTTATGGTACAGTTTTTGAATGCGTGTACATATGTCAAGACAGGATAGAGCTGATGGTAGTGCTACCACACCGGAACCGGGTAGGTGGTGCTGATGGAAACGGATGCTGAGGTTAGTGCTGATCCAAGTGCAGATGTAGTAAATGCTGTTAAGAACCTTAAAGATAAGTTTAAGTTTGACGAGTATAATGCTATGTATGTAAGTACAACTGCTATGGGTGGTACAAGTGCAAGTTTAGGAATGGTATTAACGGTGGTTTCACTGGGGCTTTTTCTCTGGTAATGCCAATCCTGATAGTATCAAAAGAGAGGGTGACATCTTTGGTGGTGAACTCTACCGATGCTAGCGAAGATGGTAGATGGTAGTGTTGGTGGAGCAGGTTCATCAAATACAGAGTGGACCTTTTCATATAAAGATATGAAGTTGCCATTAAAAACAATAGCAGAGGTAGCTCATTTGTAATAGATGGTAGTCCATACGGTTATTACGGTCGTCGACAACACTATGGGATATGATAACTTTAGTGCTAACTTTTCAGTGGTGGTGCTTTTTCAAACATATCTAAGATAGGGTGCTTGGATTTTTACTGGGAACTTAAGATAATGAGAATGACAAATTCATTGTTTTCGATTACATCTAAGGTTTTGCAGAGTTTAAATCCGTTCTCAGTATTTAATAACGCTGATGCTGACAATCCAATACTATCTGATGAAGAAATGAAAACTAATTTGTACACTCAGTTTAGTGATAACTATACAGGTTTCCTAGGTGGTGTAAGGCTTTTTACAACTATCATCATGGGACTTATAATAGTATTTGGAATCGCAAGAGCATACATGAGTGAGAGAGGTAGCTTTGGACAGTTCTTTAAGTCAATGTTTATCAGGTTTTGCTTTCTCCGATTTATGTTTACTATGGTTATGATAAGTACCACTTATTTGCTGAATGAAACATCGAAGATGTATAGTCAAGTTGGTGGTATGAGTGACACTATGACAGATGATGTATTCAGTACATATGTAGATTTTGAAGCTTGGATGAAGAGTTCAAGACTTGCACTTCCGCACGGCACAAGAATTATATGGAATACATAGTAACTCTGTTGATGCCATAGAGCTTTTGGTGGCGGTAAAAGTGATATGAGTATTAAGCTTTGAGATTAATAGGCTTAATAAACAGATTGAAAAGCTTGAAAGTATGGCAGTACCGGTAAGTACTGGTAAAGCAAAAATCTAGTTTGGATTTTTACACAAAACGTAAGAGATGCATTACAAAGCCAGTTAGCTGAGATGTCTCAGTGTAGACACCAGTGGTACTGCAGCTGATTTGGCTGTAAGATATTCTGACTTAGCAAAAGCTTATCAATCAAAAATTCATATTTTAACAGTGGAGAATAGGAAGCTTATAGGTGGTGCAATTACGGATGGTGATCCGTTTAATGTACTTTATGCTATAAAGAACGGACAGAATCTCGCTACAATAGGTATTGATGATGCATCATTACTTAGTGATAAGGAAAAGTCACAGATTGATTTAAACGATTCACTTGTTGATTCATTGTTTGCAAGATATCTAAACGGTACAAAGATTGATCCTGGTGCATATGAAAGTTATATAAAATCAGGTGATGATTTCCAAAAGTATATAAACGGTCAGGGTGTAAAGGCTGTTAACTGGCAGGTGGAACAAAAGGAAATACAAAACGATCCGTCACTTTTTGGTAAGATGAAAGCAGGTGATCATTTAGAGGATAGCGATGCATTCAAGAAGATTCCTATGATTTCAATGCTTTATAACGTAGACTCAGATGCGGTATATTTACAAGTCCTGTAAATGGAGGTAAAGGTCTTATAGGTATTGAATCAAAACTTGGTGAGTCCGGGTATGTCAAGTATAGGCTTTAATGATGTTTTAGATCTTGATAGTTTAAATTACAGGATCATGCGTTACTTCAGAGTAACAGAAAAGATGGTACTGCTCTTATGCATTCAGGTTTTCCTATGAGTGTAATGACTGCTTACAATTACTTATCATCATCATTTGGACCTACATCAGCTGAGCATATACTAACCCTAGTAATCTTAATACAACTTATGCTAAAGGTTCACACGCAAGTGTTGTAATGCCGTGTGATTTGAGTAATGTATTATCACTCTGCTAAGAGTTTAGTTAGCAGTGGTGCATGATATTTGTAATATTAATATTCTCATTCTCACTTATACTATCAACGTTTAAGTCAGGGCTTGCATATTTACTCAAGTACCACTTGCACTTTCAGGTTCAATAACATTTATAGTTAAGTTTTTAGTAGCATCTATAATGATGATTGCATCTATTGTTATTACTATATTCTTCTACTTTATATCTTTTAATATTATTGACATATTGTCAGGTAGCGGTCTTAAGATGTTGCTTGCTAGCATTAATATCAATAATATAGGTAGAACACTTATAGGAAGTCGTCCGGGCGTTTTTAAATATTGCTGACCTTTTATCTATAGGTTTAATGATATTCTTTTGTTAGGCTGTTCTTGACTATCAGAGGTAAAGTGATTGAAGCTATTGACTTAATTTTAGAGAGTGTACTAAATCAGTTACTTGGTGCGTTACAGTTCAAAGAGGAGCCGACCTTGGTTTGGGTTCAGCGACAAGCTCCTATTGATAAGGGCATTATGGGATCTGCAAGAATGTCGCTATGCTTGGTGCAGGTGCGCCATTTGGCATTAGCCACTGTTGCAAAGAAGCATCCGGCACTTTTAGCATCAGGTGCGATGTTAGTGGACCAATGCTTTTCGCGGAGCAATGGGCAAATGCACTTAACGGTATGTTTGCGATATGTTGACATATGCAATTTCTTTAATGATATGGGTAAAGATGCCTTTGATATGGGATAGATACTACTCCTGATAAGAATACAGACAATATAGGTTTTCAATCCTACTACACCACCCAAAACAGTAATGATTTTGGATAATATGAATGGGATAGAATGCAACAAGAATGCCCGTTAAACCGAACGGTAGTCAAAAATGCTAATAAGAAGCAAAGAGGATAAGCCACAACCTCATCAGCAAAAACCTATGGTTGCAGGTGGTATAAACCCACTGTAATTCACTTAATATGCCAAATACATTCTTATTGATCAAAAATGGTGGTAAGCCAACTAAGGATAATGGTGGTGTAGGCAGCGTATTGATTGATAAGGGTATGATTATAGGATAATGTAGGCTTTTACAAAAAGATGGTTATGATTATAACTGGCTATATGGAGTTGATAGACAAGTATATAATGCAAACCGTGCATGAAAAGCAGATGCTAACGGTAGCATGGTTGATGCTATGACATACAAGTTCAATACCTGATATAGTGATTATAATGATGGTTTAGTTGTTTACATACTGATCCTAATACACTTAAGAGTTATAGTGGTATTCCTGCTGATCCTGTTACAGGTAACTCATGCCAAGATGGATTCACAAGGTTATACAGCGTGCAAACGGTATGCCTGGATTTAAGAGATGAATCAGGTACTTTAGAGATAGAGCAGATATGACCTGCAATGGACTTGATAAAGACGGAGTTGGTAGAGACGGTTATGCTTCACGATGTAGGTAAGAACGGTAATCTTATTAGAGGGGCACAAGTTTATGACCCAACAGGATTTAAGACTGATGCTAAATGGTAATATGGTTGATAGAAACGGTTTCAATCAGTTTGGTTATAAACCTGATGCAAACGGTACTATGAGAGATATCAATGGTGCTGATAAGACAGGCAGAGACAGCGTAGGTAATCAGATGTATAATGAACAGGTTATAAAAAAGACGGTTATAACAAGTTTGGATATGATGCTAACGACTTTTAATTCAAGGTTTTAATGCTCAAGGCTTTTGGACAGACAAGGATATACGCGAATAAGTTTTAATGCGAGGAGAAGGTAAGTATCCTGATGGTAGCGTAGCTAATTCACCAATGATGATGGTGGTGTAAATACAGGTTCAACCGGTGTTTACACAGCAATGACAGAAAAGTACCATGAACAAGATATGAACAAGTTAACTTGGTGATAACTCATTCGTTGATAAGCCTAATAAGGATTTGACGGCAGATTTGATATGAGTGAGAACTGGTTAATCTTCAAGAATAGATGCAAATGGTAACGATATGTCGGTAATTTACAGTCCGATTTTAATCAGATGAGTGTAAATGATATATCAGGTACATTAGAGTACCAGCTACAGGCAAATCCTGTTGTCAAGGAGACCTCAAATGACTGAATTATAACGGTATATTAAACCTCTTATACTTTAATCAGGCAAGATATAAAACTAAAGTAGTAATAAATGTATAACACTATAATATATACTTTTAGTATTATGCATGGAATTAGTACAAGTGGATATGGAGAATTTATCAACTTGTACTAATTCGTTCTTGCATAAATTTTAGGAGATAAGTTAGGTAATGTTGTTAAAATAAATATATTATGAAAGGATTTAAAATTCATATGCAGATTTCAAAGAATATGAGAAAAAGACTCATAGCAACATTCAGCACAATGCTACTTTTTTATAATCGCATTTGTAGGTACAGCATTTGTTGCTACAGGTGAGGCAGGAAGTGGTAGCTCTGTAAAAACAGTAGTTGACGGTCTCTACAATGTTATGGGATCACTCGTAACTATAGCAGATCCTCTTACAAAGCTTATTGGTGGTGCAATCGTAGCTTTGTCAGGTTGGTCAGCATACAAGAAGTTTAAGGAAGATCCATCTGAGAGATCATCTTGGACAAGATTGTTGTGGTTTTGCTCTTGGTGGATTACTCTTTCTTTGCAGGAGTACCGATTGTAATCAGCTTTGTAAAGCTTGTCAGTGGTATCTTCCAAAACAAGGAGAAGCTTTGGGAGTTGATATGATTCGGGTGCAACAGGTAACTAAGTACCGTATATAAAAGATGACTATATTATAATATGGTCGTCTTATTATACAAATTCAGCAAGAAAATCATTAGCTAAATTATGGGATGAATTGCTGAATTTTACTGAAATTGTTGTGATATGGTAAAATATATACTATAATAAAATACATGGAGAAAAACTCTAAATCTATAGAAGGAGAATATAACCTATGTATTTTAACAATAAAAGCAGTATAAAGCGTCTGTCTAAAGACGATTATAAGTCTATAAAGGAATTATGTCATATAGCAAAAATTTAGTTAATCAGGCTATATACGTCCGTCATATTACTTTTACAGAAGGCGAATATCTTAACTACAGAAGAATTTATCATTTACTTAAGAATTTGATAATTATAAAATGTTAAATTGAAAATATGGCACACAAATTCTCAAAGAAGTTGATGGCAGTTTTAAGTCATTCTTTATTGTTGAGCTGCTAAAAAGGTAAATACACCTCTCAGAGACTGTAACTCTCATTACTTACCTAAAAATGGTATAGCAACACTGTTATTGGGCATGTACGGCTTAAAGGTAATAAGTTTCGTTTACTTTTTCTAATGCATATAAGAAGACACATGAGGTGATAGAAATTATTCGGTCCACCTGTATTGCTTGGCAAGTTAAAGAAATTGAATTATCCCAAAAGCAAATGCTAGGTTCTTTGAAATTCAGTATGTTACGAAGCTGAACATATTAAAGAAATCTTAATAAATCAAATGCACTAGCTCTTGATTTGGGTATAACAATCTTGTAACAGCTCGTACTCAAGTAAAGGTAAAAGTATATTGTTGATGGTAGAAAACTAAAAATCTATTAACCAATGGTACTAATAAAGAAAAATGCTCGTTTACAAAGAATCAAAGACAAACAGCATTTTGGTAAACGTACAACTAATCGTCAGAACATAATTGCTCGTAACCGAAAACAATAAAAGTTAATGATTATATGAATAAGGTGGCTCGCAAAATTATAAACTCATTGTATTTGTATGATATTGGAGTGTTAGTCGTTGGTTATAACGAGACATTCCAAAGAAATTCAAATATTGGCAAAAACAATAATCAGAATTTTGTTAATATCCATATGGAAAACTCCGTGAGAAGTTTGATGTCTTTGTAAAATTAAATGACATTATTTATGTTAAGCAGGAGAGAGTTATACATCAAAAGCGTCATTTTTGGGACAAAAGAATATTCCTGTTTATAATGCTGATAACCCACAAGAGTATGAATTTAGCGGTATTCGCCTTCATAGAGGAATGTATAAATGCACCAATGGCAAACTGACTAATGCTGATGTTAATGGAGCATTAAATATTTTAAGAAAAGTAGCGTTGTGAGTCTTAAGAGACTTATACAGTAGAGGCGAAGTGACACGCCTGTAAGAATAAGGGTTGCCTGATTTGTCAGGTGGAAATTTAAATACCAAACTTCTTAAACTGAAGATTTATATCTTCATTCGAAGCCTATAGGCTTTAGACTATGGGTGGTTCATGTTAAAATGTATATACGTAGTTTTGCAGAAAGGAATAAAAGATAATGTCAAAGTTTAAAATTTTTAAACACGGTGGTATCGAGCGATTTGGTATCACCTTTGTAGTAGTAACAGGTCTCTTCATAGGTCTATTTGTGGCAATGTCGAATATGAGGAATAAGGATATTGCAAAAGCGATTAAGTATGATCCAATTTATATGAGTGATTTTAAGCTCAGTAAGTCAGGAACGGAGGGTAAAGTATTAGGTGTATATACTAATAGCGAAAAGACAGAAACGCTTTGTTATTTTAAAAGCGAGTGATACAGGTTTGGTATCAACTAATGCTGAGGACTATAAGTTGTTTTTGACACCTGCAAAAGCCGCAGGCAATCCTCGTACAAAGTTTAATGCGGGTGCAAGCTTTTTCACATTTGGAGATACCGGTTATGTGGGTATACTTTTACAAGTGCTACAGGTTTTAATATTGAGTTAGCTCAGATTATTATCAGAAATCAATCTAAGCTGTTAGATGTAGACGATGAAAAGTCAAAGCAGGCAATGAGGAGAATGAGTCATTTAAGTTTTTGATCAAGGTGTATTTTATATTAATATGGGAGCTCATAAATACACCTGTTCTTAAACTTCTTGATAATGACGAACTTAATTTACAGGAAGTATACTCAAATGTAGTTTTAAAGGCTAGGGATAGTGATGTAAGGGACAGCACTGATACTACTATACAGTCAATGGTTGATACAAGAAAGGTTGTGAGGAGTATCATGACAGACTTGTTAGATTTAGTGCTAACGGACTTACTGTTGCTGATACACCTGTACCGGCATTTTATTGAAGATGACGTATTTACAAAGCTTTGAAAATGGTGATAATAATAATGATGATATTAACTCTAAGTTGGCTGAGAACTACGGTGTAGTAAGTTCTACAGCAGAGAATAATGATAGTAGTGCATCATTGTCAAGTGAGGATATGGAAAGCACTGTAGAGAGCCTTACAGATACTGTAAATAGCACTACGGATACAAGATTAGCGGATGAATATGTGACAACAGGTTCAGAGACAAGTGAGTAGCAGAAACGTTTGATGCATTGGTTGAGGAGATTACAAGTGCAGATTCAACTACAGATGTATCTATTGCAGAGTCAAGTACAAGTAGTAGTTCAAGTGGTTCTGAGAATGGCACTTTAACAGCTGACGGTAGTGTTTCAGAACCTAAAGACGGTGTATTCGATGAAGATTTTGTTTATATGCCTGAGTATACATATAATACATCAAGTATATTTGATGGTGGTATAATGTTTGATTGGTGGAAGAGCGATGTAACAAAACGGTTATGCTAAGTTGTTGAGACCTTGGCGATAATGATTTGCTTACATATGTTAAAAATATACGTAACTCACATACAATCAGCCTGAGATTGATCAGACGTGGTATATGAGTAATGGTGTTACGTAGCTGACTTTATAAGTCAGAATAATGATTTAGACTATGTTACAACTTTACAGCAGTTATTGACTACATATAATAACAATATCAGTACATAGATCACTTAAAAATCATATCAGAACATCAACTCTGCCTAAGTTACTTTATTTGACACTACAAGAGATAATGCATCATTTAACTATACAACAAATACAAGTAAAGATTTACTTATTGAATATTAGAGTGGGAGTTTAGATGGCTTTTAGATGATAAGAATGTAAAAAGCATACTCCTGAGGAGCTTGATGAAAATCAAGCTCCTAAAGGTGACACAAGTGTTGTAAACGATATAAATAATGATTTGAACATAGATATAGGTGACGGTTCGAGATAACAAAGATAATAAAGAAAGTGACGGAAAAGATTTAGTAAATAATGCAGATAATTTAACTGAGAATGCAGGCGATGCGGTACAACCTAAAAGTCCTATTAGTATGGTTACAGGTGGTATCAGTTCATTTTTCAAATCACTTGTACCAACAAAGGGTTTACCTAAGAAGGCATTGATAGGACTTGTTGCAGGTTCGTTAGGACTTGGTGGGATAGGTTTTATCAGGTATATTCGACGAGGATGATGGTCATATAGTGCTTTGGGATAACAACAAGCCTGTTGATACAGACTGTATGGATGAGTTTATTAATAATGCATCGAAGTATTTGAGCGGACAGGGTAATGACATAAGTGATGCTCAAAAAATGGCAAATGCAAGGCTTTTATACTCCTACTTTAAGGGTGCTTATAATATGAGCGATGAAAAGATTTGCAGCCATGTTAGGTAATCTGAGAGAGACAGTGCCGTTTAACGGCGTTAATCGAAGGTGCCGATAGCGGTAGATACAGTGTAGATCCTATGGATCCTGTGGCATTTAGTTCATATTCTGATGATCATAAAGGTGGTAGTATATATTATAATGTGCCTAGTAATAAGGGCGGTTATTCTAGTGCTGTGGGTATAGGTGTCCTTCAGTTTACAGGTGAAGCGTTGCTGATTATTTACTTTGTTATGCCATAATTTTAAATGGATGATATGGCAACTCGCTTGCATATTCTGTCTGTGAAGGGTGGTTACAGAACAGCTAATACTTGCTTGAGGTCCCGCACAGTATACTAACTTTTTGAGTATTTTCGTTGATACAGATTATAGGTCATCAGCTAATGCGCATCAGGTGAGACATGTACTTTGGTAATAAATCTACTTTGCAACAGGCATATCATCAAGTGGTAATGCAAGTTCATATGCAACAGGTGTTACAAGTGCGTTTTGATGGTCAAGACGGAGAAAAGCTTACTAAGATATTTTGTGCTGGATTTCTTGGTTGGAAGCCTGCATGGGATTACAAAAGAGGACTGATTATGCTGGAAAGTGGTTAGCTGTTATTAAGACATTTCAGGTTGATAGAAGTTTTTCTGTTCTGTACTTGCAATGGCGAATGTATCCAGCTATAAGGTTAGAACAGCTTGCTTTGATTCTCCTGATTGTACTGTTATAAGCACGCTTTTAATTCATCTATAGCAATGGCAGCTTTATCTATGACTTACGATGATAGAAGTAAAGCATTTAATCAGGGTACACCACTTTATAGGAAGATATTTAATGCCATTTTAGGTGGTGGGTTAGAGCCTAGAAGTTGCTGCTTCTTTAGTTGCGTCTGCAGTACTTTTTGGTCAGGTGTTGATGACAGTATCCAAGATCAGCTGATGGGCCAAACACAAAGCCAGTTATCTATTTAGAAGTACACGAATAGCGGTAAATGCAGTTGATGAATAGAGAAATAATATCAGGTGGTGGCTTTGATGATGTGGAAACAATAAAGAAGTTCTTGCAACCGGGTGATTTATTGGTTTGGAAGAATGGTTTTCCAACCGGTGACGGCACAAGTTCAAGTGAGACAGTATCACATATATGTGTATACAGGTTCAGAGTTGCCTGTAAAAAGGTGTTTGGTGAAAAGCTAGGACTACAGATACTGCATAGCCAGTTATTCAAGTGATGTTTCAAAAGAGAGAAGTGTCGACTTGGTAATTTAACATCATAGAACGAAAAGCCAGGTCCCGGAAGTAGAGCCAACTTCAAGTATAGGTGTATACATCCACAAAAATATCATCCAAGTATAAGAATGTATGCTGTAGGGTAATGGTTAATGCTAAGGATTATGCTAAGAATGATACCGTAAGTCATCTAATAAAAGCAGATGAGGACAACTGATAATGGTACAACTGGTAATGGCACAACTGATAGTGAATAGATGTTTTTAAAAGAGAGTGTGACAGTTTTCTTTTATGTTATACTGTATTAAATATTTTGTATAAGAAAGGAATTTAATGTTTATGAATAATTTTAAAACTAAAAGTTTAATCAAACCACATGATCCAATGGGTTACTACAGAGCCATGTGTGGTTAATAATCGAGGTTGAATATTGGCACACTTATAGTTGGACCTGATATTGTTAATACAGGTCTTTATCGTGGTGATTTTGAAATCACAAGATGTGTTTGTGGCGATAGGAGATCTGCTGTATCATGTTATACGGGGATGCACAGAATTGTGTAGATTCTTGGGTGATGATCTTGATGGTCATGAATGGATTATTGTACTGAGGTTGTACCTAAAGATAATATGTTCACGTATGTGACACTGTGTTTCTTAATGTTAGAATTGATGATGATTCTTGTTCTAAGCATGATATATCACAAGATGACTGATAATACGTTCAAATGTAGGTTTCTGGTTTTGAAACATTGATACAAAGCTTTTGTTGGCGGTAAGAATATGCTAAAGATTTTTAAGCACCAAAAAGAGGGAAGATTTTAGTTGATATATAGCTCTTTCTGCCAATATTGATGGTAGGTATGTCACATATCTGGCTAGGAGTAATGTTAAGGGTTTATATTTTTGTATCCACAGTAATTTGGATAGAAATGTCTGGTAGGCGGTATTATGATGACAGGTAATTTTGTTTTGGCTTACTAAAGATGATATTTTCGACATACATCGTGTATCAAAATATGGCATAGTAGAAGTTACCACCGGTGCTACTGATTGTAAGATGACACAACAAGTGTCTAAATGTATTGCAGGCATATTACTATGGCATAATGGCATTACTCTGGTTCAGATGAGTTTACAAAGATTATTGTGATATGTCTTTATCTGCGACAGAGCATGCTAATATAAGGACAGCATAGATGCTTGTAAATAGAACTTTAAATTATACAAGAAATTGCGAGCTTTGGTTATTTTCGATTATGTATCTGCAGATGATGATGGTTGACAAGACGCAAGTACCCTTCACAGCATTTATGTTGACTTCTGATGTATTACCGCAGTAACGGTTTGGAAGTTGAACCGTTTAATGTTGTATTTTGAAGAGTGATTTTTGTTCTGATGCTTATTGTTTAGAGATAAAGAAGGTGTGACGAAGATTGGTGATGCAAAACAATGTTTTGTACTTAGGATATAAATATCGATATTGATTCAGAAATGTGTTATAAGGGAGATATTGTTACTGGAGGATGGCAGTTAGTAAAAATGGGAAGGCTCAAGTTGGAAGAGATGTTTTGGGGTAATTTTGAATCTGAATGATGAAATATGGCCTTACAAGAGAGTATAGAAAAGTTGTGATAAGATTGACACTAAAGCGCCTCGAAAAATGATTTGGGGAATACTTTTATGAGGGTGCATCTGCGTATTGTGGCGTTATGACGGTTATACTGCAAATTTAAAACAAAATTAAAAACTTGGTATTGATGAGAGACCGAAGTACAATCTTAAATTTGTTTCAAGTGCTGATGGTGTTGGTGCAGAGCTGGTAAGCACAGACAGTAAGTTTGATATATGTTCCGTCTGAGCTTGAGATAACGGAAGTACAGAATGGATACAGGCATTGATTTGGAATAGGTTGTTAGAGAGAGTGTGATAGCTTCCCTATGTCAGCATTTGCTGCAAAATGACGTCAGTAACTGACTGCCAGGTTACCGACAAAGTTTGTTTTGTCAGTATTTGAAAAGTTTTGTACTGACATAGTTTTGTGTAGTTTGTACAGTGAAAATAGCGTATTATAAGAGTGTATTGTTAAAAGTGTCTTTAATGATTTCTCAATAATTATTATGAAATTATGAATTTTCTGTAAAGAAATAGTGCATTTTAACAAATAACTCTTTAGTTATATAGTTTGTATATACAAACGTTAAGAATAGTCTATTTGCAGGTAAAACTAGTTAAATTACTGTCAGTGTCAGTGGTTCAAATACTGACATACTGACATGCTAAAAATATATTACTGACAAATACTGACATAAAGAAGTGGCTTAAAAATAAGGGATTTTTTAGGCTTTTGTCAGTATGTCAGTATAATATATATAATATATAAATTAAAATTTTTATAACTATATATACCTATTGTAATTCTTAATTTTTCATTGCATACGACTAATGTTATATTGTAAAAAAATAAAAAGTTTATTTTTGGTACTGACATACTGACAAATTCCTATCTTCTATGTATGCTTAGGTTTAATTTGTTACTACTTACATTTTTACTCGTAATTGGTAATAGAGTTAGTATAATGAGAATGTAACAGATACGATATTTGTTACATAATGTGCTTGAAGTTTCAATCAGTATCGTTAACCTTGATTGTATAGTTATTATATAATCAAAAGAGTTTATTTTTATATAGGAAAGGGTAGTATCGAGTGAGCTAAAAATAGATATGATGTAGCACACATACTACTAAACAGAATAATAATCGTCAAATCAGTGTAACCTAATAAAGGTTGCATATGTAGCTAACACAATCATGCAAATCAATGTAATCCTAATAATCCATCATATTATTTAAGCCGTGGTATAAAGAAATAAATTATAGATTATTGATTTGTCTGTATCTGTGGTAGAATAATTCATGTAACAGAGATGTTGCAATGCGTGGTCTAAAGGGTTTGATTGGCAAAGAACGAGTTGGTCGGATGGGGCTATGGTTACGGATGACGTGGATTGGAAAAAGAGTCTTTATATGAAAGGCTCTTTTTATATGAATAAAAATAAAGGAAAAGCTGTTGTTACTAGGACTTGTCTTTATTTTTGTAACTATATTCAATTATACTTTATATCACTTATATGTTTTGCGTATTCCTGTAATTGATATATCCAGTGGTTTTTAGCTTGACTGATACGTTCATCTGCAGGTTCCGTTTTGCAGTCGCTTATGAGATGTTTTGCATCAATTACTATATTGATAGTTGATTCTTTAACTTTTAGAGTTCGTTGCAATGTAATTGCCATACCTCGATAAGTCATCCATACATAAACCATTAATTGTTACCTATTTATCTCAGTGTGTTTAACTTTTAGTATATATAAGTATCAAGTCACCTAGAAGATCAATGATTGTGCTTATTTTATATACTCTTCGATATCGTTTATTGTTTTTATTAATTCCGCACTTAACGGTGCTTCTTTAGTTATATACGTTTTTGCACATGTTATCGTTACTCAACATACTTGATTGTGCGATTTATGGTTGTAATTGGTTCCATATCCATAGTTTTATCTCCATTTTTATATGGGAAGTATCCCCTTTTGAAGGGTCAGCTGTTTAATTTGTTTTCATGTTTTAAAATATAGTGCACAACATCTCAGTCCAACTGTTACCCTAATGGCTTTATATCGCCTACTATCTGATATAGGTTTGCCTTTTAAGTGAAGCATATGTATATCCGTCAGTAGTGTCTTGGTAATCGTTCATATCTGATTGGTGTGAGTTTTCGTATGTAACCTCAACCAATACACCGTGTTTGTCCCAGCTGTGGGGTGTATATTTTTGACCGTCATTAAATCTACCTCATTTTGTCTTTTGTTTTGTCTATCAGGTGTTATACAACCAAATAGATAGCAACCCATCTTGCACTCTACCACCACCTTTTCACCGCAAATTGTTATTGCTTTGCCATGAATTAAAATAAACCTCGTCACCTTGACTACCTTTTATTAAAGTATATATATTTTACCGTTTTTAGATTCTTTTCAAGTATCTTTAGGGTATCATCAAACGGTATTTTTATATTGATTTAAACATTCAAATAAGAGTTGCCTCGCCAATTTGAGTACTGCCTTGCAGCTGTTATAGCTTTTATCCGGATTAACGGCTATATGCTGTTTTTGGCACAAGGTATTCCATCTTTATTTGGAAAACCATTTACAACCTCAGACATTGTCTTTTATCCATATCCACATTTTCATGTACAATGTCTTAACATAATACCGTGTCATCAGGCTCTTCTACACCTTCTATGTTTGTCCAGTAGTATCTTTTTCGTCTTTGTGCACTGGACAAGTGCTGGAGTCAATCAAAATAGGTTCTACACGGAGATGCTCACTTATAATGTCTTTGTATTCAGATTTCATTCTAACGTTCTCTAAAAGAAATTTTACATTTGGCTTTTTGTTTTATAGTATTTAAGTATGTTTACATATTCAAAAATAACTTACTTTGGATCATTAAAGTTTAAACCCTCACCTGCGATTGAAAAAGCCTTGCAGTTATGCACACTACAATTATTAGCAACATAGCCGTTATCTTCTTCCAAAAGTCTAGAAACAGTATCAGTTATATCATAGCACTTTTTACGTCTAAAACGGCAACCATAAACAATCGTTAATAACAACACCCATGAGTGTGCTAATCTAGGCTTGAAATTTAATTCCCAAATATCTCTGATTAACATCCTACCACTATATAATATATTTTTCTAGGTCGTTTACTATATACTATATGAACTGATAAACTTTCATAATAAGCTGTCCAAGTCCAAATATAAGATTTTACTGACACTTGACATTGTAAATGCATTTTTCTTTTCGTTAAAATAACTATCACCACTGATATGAAACCATCTAAAACTTTTTAGCTAAATGTTTAGGTAAATTAAGCAACATGAACTAACGTACTTGTTATATGCTCTATTGCCTAATCCAAAAAGCTCTATAAGTTCAACGAGTCTTTTAGATGAAACAACGCATCTATGAGTTGACTGAGAATGAGGATATATGAAAAATGACACGACACTGCATTTTTGAAATACCTCAAGCTTTTGTATTTCCAACAGATATATCACTTGGTATTTATGACAATTTTCAGATATATACTTTCTGTAATAACCGTCGGCTAAATATCTACCAAGTAAACCAACAATCATCTTCGTTAAATTTAATGGATTTTTGGATAAGTTATATAGGGAACCAATAAAAGTCATCTAAATCAGAAACTTTTTCCATATCGGTTTTGAAAATATACGACAACATGTGTAAATCATTATTCAAACTTTTGTCATTTGCCCAATATAATAAGGGTGTTCCTCTGTGACGTGTGTTTTTGACCACCTTGTATATCAAACCCTCATAAATCTTATTTTGACTTGCTATCATCGGTAACACTACTTTTCTAAATCTATTATTATGCGTAAGAACCATATCACCTTTAGTGGACATCTCTATTTTTATAACTCATCAGTAGCATCAGTGTACTAGCTCTAAAACAAGGTGATCCACCCATGAGTAAATCCACCTTTTGAAAAATCTATATCCCAGTCTTTCCAGTTTGTTACATCACCTAAATGTATTATATCCTGGTGATTTGCTTTGCTGATAGCAATAGCAGCTTCGCCAACTTCTACTTGCATAGTATTTAGTTATAGGTATGTTGGCTCTGCTATGCAACTCTACCGCAACTTATTCCATCAAATAAACTTAATACAATCACTGTTTTTCTCCTATCTTTTAATTATTTTTACTTTTATAGTGTATCATATATGTTTGAACTTTTCATCTACTTTGTTTATACATTATATTGACTTTGTATACTTATTTAGATACAATAGTACTGATATTTTAGTTCAAACATATGTGATATTTTTGAAAGTGATATGGCTAAGGAAGAAGATATGGTAGCAAAAAGGTGCAAAATGATAACTATTGTGTCAGTGTAGTCACACCTGAGTTTAAGACTATCAGGACAGAGCTTTGATTTGAATACATCGGTCAGTTCTTTGACAGTTAATTGTCACAAAAGAAGAATTTGAGGAGGTAAAGATGTTTAAACCTAGTATATTGTAGGCATGGTGATGTTAGTCGCCGCATCGGATATTCACTCGTTTTCAACTACGGCTAGAATATCAAAGCCTAGACTACTTTGTCTGAGAAAAAGCTGAGTATCAAAAAGGATTTAGACACTATTTAACAAGTTAAACAGTGAGAGGTCAAAATCAAGTGATATTAAGAATGTTTTGATTAATGCAAAGCTCGGCAGGAGAAAAGGTGGCAGGTATTCAAAATAAGTTTAATGCATCAGATGATGAATCACTTATGACTTCACTTGGAAATTTGATAGATAGTCCCTAAGAAGTTTTTGGTGTTGCCGTTGCTACGCAGAGTGAAGTTTATTACTAATTATTCAGTTAATAACGGTACAAGTTACCTGTATGCTTTTTATACAAATCTACAAATGATGATATCATTGTAGCGCATATGCACTCTGCAACATATGATGGTGATGATGTTTAGAGATTTGTCTGTAAAGGTAACTAAGGCATATACGATGTTGCATATAGTAAATGCTAATAAGGTACCAGATGGCGATACTCAAAAGACTATAGATGAGATTAAGAGACAGTTGATGCCGCTAACAGTGAAAAGTGAAACAAGTGAGAGTGCATCAGAGAGTACATCTGTTAGTGAAACAACTGAGGATGACCAGGTTGATATCGGTGATCCGCTTGATGTATATATGTCTGAGAGTGAAATGTCAAGTCTGTCAAGTGAACAAAGCGGGAGGTGGTAATTACTGCATATAGATTTTGAAGAACTTTTAGAAAATGATACAAATTACCAGAGTGTAGCTTGTGAATAGCATGTGTTGTAATGGTTTTGGTATTAATAGATTTATATCATCGCCTGCGAGTGCTCTTGATAAGCAAATTTCTGTTGTAGACAGTGATATTGCAAAGATTAATAATCAATTAACGGCTCTTAGCAGCAGTAACATAAAAGATCAGCAGGAGGCTGCAGGCAGTGTGTCAGGTGGGACCTTTCTCGTGTAAAAGATGACAGTACATATATAAGAAGTTTTTAACGGATGCTTTACTATTATCTACATGAGGAATATAAAAATGCAAGAGAGTCTGTTGCATCTACTTATAAGATATCGCTTGAGTCTGACTTTTTTAAAAATTTTGTTCCTGATGTACCAAACACTGTAAACGGTGGTGTTAATATTAATTTGATTGATAATGACAGGTCTTAATTTAGCGTATGATAACGCAAAGATAACTTTAGTATCTGTAACAGATAATACTTACACATATATGGTAGAATGTAGTGTTGTAAGTAAAGACAATGTAGAGTACAAGCAACTCAGAAAGTGTTGTATTGATGCTTTCTATTCTGCAACAAGAGATATGGTAGGTGTTAACTATGCTTTCAAAAGTTGAAAGCTAAGTTTAGCAAGCCTGCTATCTCGTGAGGAGCGTATACTAAGCTTAAGTCTGATTTTAAGGCATCACCAAGGATACCTTTGAGCTTATTTTTAAGAGTATTTTTGCAATAGCATTTACATTCCTCATGTCATCTTGGGTGTATTTGTTGTCAGATTTTAATACCACTCTAGCATAATGACTGTATATTATTCAGTGGTACATTTATTCACATCAGATATAATGGTGTTAACATATCTTGTGTTACCTGCTTTATTTATTGTTATAGTGTATAGTGGCGTGTTTGTTATATTTGCTTACAAGTTCACGAGGTATGTATATATTAAATTATTTAAGAGGTGTGCGAATGAGTAATGTTTTAAAAGGTGTAAATCTGACAGCAACATTGATTGGTATAAAACAATCCAAGATACAATGTTATTGAGAGCTACAAAGTTTTGTAATGTTGTGTATTACCAAAGCAAGCTGTTGTTACAGATAAGCATCACGTGCTTAAATCAATAAGGCATATGCCTTACTTTAAGATAGCAGGGTATATAGACGGTATATCTGATGGTGATGATTATACTGCTTCTGACGGCTTTTAATCATATATACTTTAACGCAATGTATGAGTTTAGTAAATGAAGAGCTAGTGCTAGTTGATAGTGGGTTTTTATCATAATGATATATCTACAGTATCTGATCAACGAATCACAGGCTTTGTTAGTGCCGCTTAAGATGAATTTTGCAAGGGTATATGATAATGATAAATATCAATTTTACATATGTCGGTCTTGGATCCGAGCAATTATACATCAGGTCATATAGTTCTTGATATGAATAGTCTGCAGCTCACCATACAGTATATGGCCATTGAAATGGCTGAACATAAGACAATCGTTGTTGATAGAGGATTGCACAATCTAATGGCGTGGTTTTAAGTGATGAACTTATTAATGCTAATAAGGATTTAAAGTTACTTCTTGAAAGTGTATCAGGTATCAATACTGATGTTACGGTATCATTTGGTGAAGGTGCTGATATATCATCATTGCTTGATATATTTAATAACAGTAATATGGTAGGTGTCGGTAGCGAAGATGATAAAGATAACAAATGGAAATAAAGATGATATGCGAAGATTACAGATGGTAAAGTTGGCGATAATACTCATAGTGTTGTCGCTGATAATGATATTCACGCAGATAGTAGCCCTCATACTAAGGCTGAATCAGACAAAGACATTGTAGATGGTGCAGATATTAACTCTTTGTTAGGTTTGTTTGGCGATGATGTAGATATAAATGAGAAAAAGGATAAGACTGATCCACTGCAGGATGCTTATCTTTATGATAAAGATAGAGTTATCGGTAAGGATATAATTTGATTATGATAAGGCTGTACTTAGTATTTATCAAAATATTTTCGGTGATGAAGATATATCAGTACGTTTGCAGATGATAAAGCAAGAGAATTAATCGGAGTTTAAAAGAGTATTGCTGTTAGGTCTGAGTATAACCACGATGCGTCTACAGGCAAGGGTAGCAGAGTTCAAGTATTAATAATTTCGTATATGATTATATGGCTAGAAAAGGCTCTAGTGATGTAATTTATCCGTTACCTGACGATATCACCCATGATCATCCTAATAATGTTGATAGCAATGCAGAGGCGAAGATGACGATATGGGTATAGATGCATATGTAAATCGTTATATGGCAAGAGAATCGGCTGTAGAGAAAAGATACGAAAAGATACTGATGATGAAAAATGTTTTATAGTGTTGGACAATGCTGATGGTGTTGCTTTTAGTAATGATAACATCAGTTTAAGTGATGCTCAGTTAAAAGCTTTGCAGATGATATACAAACCGCATTTTTAAAAGGTAAACTGTAAAAAGACTGTTATATCATCTGATGAAGATTACTTAAAGGCAATGGGTGTTGTTGATAAGAACTCTACATTAATGAACGAGGTGATTACAAGTCCGCTTATGATCAAGCAAAGCTTAGATGTGCAATTACACATGGTATGAACAGATTTGTAGGTAAAAACAAAACGACAAAGTGGGTTGCAGTCATTCAAAATGATACTAAGCATTTACATTGTCATCTTTGTATAGTTGATAACGGAAAAGGTATCATTATGGAAGATGGTACCAAAAGGGTAAAATATCTCAAAAGGATATAAGTCTTATAAGACGTGGTATTGATGCTTTTTAGATGAAAAGCGAAACAGTAGCCACACTTACTGCTGATATCCGTGCTGATACAATGCAGATAAAAAGCCTTGTTGTTAATGCACTTTTAAAAAACGATAATGAAAAGCTTGAAGATTTTAAGAGCAAAGTTTTTTTGGAGAGTTTAATGTGCTTACTGCCTAAAAATAAGGCAAAGTGGTCTGCTAATTCAAACTCAAAAGAAATGCGAAAGGCGAATCTTTTAGTAGGTGATGCTGTTGATAAGGTATTACAATCAAGTGAAAAATATAGAGTACTTTTATCTAAGCTTGACGCATACGTGAGTACAGGAGAGAAGCTGAGGATTTAGATGATGATATGGTTATGTCACTTAAGAAATCAGGTATAGCAAAGATTAAGAACAAGTGTATTAACAGTGTATATACAGAGTGTAGCAATGCTTAAATGCTAAGAGTAGTTACACTCTACCGATTTTATAAAGACTTTTAGCGAGTGATAATATTGCACTCGTCACCGAAACAGAGATAAATATTATGAACTGCTGAGTCTTTTTAGAGATAAGTATAAAAAGATTTGATAAGTTTTATAAATTAAAACAGTATCAATATACTTTATATATCTTGAAGATACACCCTTTGTGAGTATGTAACATTTGAGTATACTTTTGCAAAAATGCTTTTTATGGGTAAATACAATCGCTTTTATATCACCGCTTCTTAGTTAGAATTATCTTAGCACTGTATGAGAGAATGTTAACAACTGATGATGATTTAGAGAGAGACTATTTAATGGCGAATCTTGCTTTAAGTTTGTCGGAGGTAAGTTTGTAAAGGGATATGAAAAAGCCTTTATCTGAGGTTAGGTTTTGGATTTATATAAATTAATCCTTGATTTTGCCTGATACCGCTTTCGAAGATTTATCAAAAGTTTGGTGAAGTAAGTATGATGCGATATAGTTTGTACAGTAATTCATGCGATTACTTTTGAGGCGAACAAGGTCAGATATGGACCTCTATGCTTAATACAGATGTTATTGAAATGTACAACTACTTTAAGAATATCAATGATAAAAAGAGGTGGTAGTAATTTAGGTACGGAGAGAAGTTTAATGACAGCATACAAATACCTGATGTTAAACTCTGATGACATTACAAAGAATAATCTTGATAATGATTTAGAATAGGAGGACTGTAAGTGGTCAGGTATTAGATTATCACAGCCTGTGAAGAAAAGATTGATACCGGTACTATCAATAATGAAAAGTTTAAAATACTTGATGAATTTAATGATAGGTATCCGCTTATATCAATGTACACTACAAGAATAGATGCTTTTAGAGAGGATTATGTAGGTAGAGATGAACTTATAAAGCAGGTTTTATCTACTTTCATGAGAGAAGAAAAATCAAATGTATTGGTTTTAGGTGTAGCTCGGTTCAGGTAAGACGACTTTTAGTTAGAGCATTGGCAAAGCTTGATACTGAGCGTATAGATTTGGAAGTTGATTTGCCCTAAGATACAAGCAAAATACAACAAATATGGATGCCGTTGGTGGTCAAATTAAAGAGCTTGCAACACAAGTTGGTAATTTTTGTATGGCTACAAAGATATCCATTGTACTTTTTTTCGATGAGTTTCATCAGTTTGCCAATATGGAAGCGTTTAAACCGTTTCTGCGCTTTCAGGTGAGAGGAACGTAAGAATTATAAGTGCTGCAACAAGGCGAGAGTTTGATATGTATGTGGCGAAAAATGAAGCTTTGGTTGAGAGAATGTTTATATTATCACTTCCGATTGCTAATCGTAAAGAAGTGCTTTCAATCTTAGATAATTTTAGGAAAAGAGCATTGCCTGATGTAAACGTTGATATTAGTGTATATGATCAGATATATGAACTATCTGAGAGATATATATTTGGTGCACAACCTAGAAAGTCAAAAAGATTTACTTGATCAGATGATAGTATTTACAGATATACAAATGAGCCTATAAGTGTTTCAATGCTTAAAGATGTACTTATGTATTCAAGAGGTATTGAGGTTGATTTTAAGGTTGATCCTACATCTATTAAAACTGAGATTGATTCTAAAGTTTATGACCAGGATTATGCATCAAGTTGTTTGCAGGATTGTTTGCAGCGTCTATAATGGACTTAGTGATCCTGATAAGCCAAAAAGGTATCTTTTTATTTGCAGGCGACAGGTTCGGGTAAGACGGAGATGGCAAAGCAGATAGCAAGACTTTGTCTTGGTGATGCAGGTAAGCTTATCTATCAATATGACTAACTACTCAAGTGCAGAGTCAGCATTTCACTGGAGAAAAAGATTACATATGAGATTTTACAATCACCCAAACTCAGTACTTTATAGATGAGATTGAAAAAGGTGATGCTGAGTGTGTAAGACTTTTCTTGCTCTGTACTTGACGAAGCTAAACTTGAAAAGCCAGTTGTTGGTGGTGGCGGTTCTTTTTGAACAAACCGTATCATTTAAAAATGCTTATATTGTTTTCACTACCAATGCAGGTAGTGAAATTATTACAAAATCTAATGATGTGTACGCAGGTAGCGATAGAAATGCGAATGTGTATAACTTACGAACTCAGATTAAAGCGTCACTTGAAAAGACTACAGGTGTCGGCAAGTTCCCACCTGAGCTTTTAGGTAGAATAGGCATTGATAACATCATACCGTTTAAGGCGATATCACATGCAACAGCAAGGAAGATTTACGAGAGTTTATTTAAAAAGCTTGGTGATACTATCAAACTTAAATTTGGTATTGAACTTAAGTTTGATAACGAAGAAGATATTTATACGTACCTTGTAAATGACAGATTTAAGCTTGATGCGTCTATGGGTGGTGCTAGACAGGTTAAGACGGTATTTTGATTCTGAGGTTGTATCGGCTGTAGCAAAGACACTTGGCAGTGTATCGGATTTAAGTGTTTATAATGCAGTTGAAATATCAGTACCCTAAGAGTGTTATCTCTCACACGGATAAAACGATAGTTAATGTTTCATACAAGGCAATTATAGTCGTTTTGGCTAAACTTAGTTATAAATAATTACAAAAAGATTACTTTAAATAAAAGAAAAGGAGATGCAGAAAACACCAAAGTAATCTATAAGAAAAGCGGTAATAAAGTATGGGATTTAGCGTTGGATTTTTAAAATCTAAAAAGGACAAAGGGTGACAATGGGAAAGCTCAAGGTAAAAGAAAGGTTAAGAAGTTAAGTTCAAAACTCAGATAGCTATCCAACATTATACTCGGAAGCAAATCTTGATGCTAAGTATGATGTTGGTGAGTCGGATAGTTTCATAAGAACACAATATGACGGTCAACCTGCTATTTTTGGTATGGCACTGTTTATTGATTCAATAGGCGGTTTTTCATCAAGTACAAGAGGTGACGAAGATAAAGGTTCTATTATTGAGGATATCAATGCCGATGTTATACATCATATAACATCAAAAGAGATACTTAATAAGAATGTTATTATATTTCTTCCACAAGGGATACACTTTGATGAAATGGGAGAGTATACATCACCTTTTGTAGTGAATCGGCACTGTATCATATAGTGTATATACTTAAAGACGGATTTAAGTATGTTGATACCGAAAGATAGTTGCTTTTTGGTGATGTTATAAGTGTTATGGAAGACGGTTCTAATTTTGAGGAAGTACTGCCAATGCTAAACTTGATAAAAAGCATAGCCTTTATTTATGATTTACCTGATATGTTGCTTGACGGTGAGACTGTAGATGGGGAGAATAAAAACAGTACATCTGTGTCTGATGAAGATAAGGATAGTGATGATAAACCGTAGAGTACGGATAAAAAGAAGAGTGTAAAGGAAGATAAGCAAAACAAAAAGCGTGGTAAAAAGAAGTCCGGTGGTTTCTTTGGTTTTGGCAAAAAGGCTTCAAAAGAAGATGATGATATTGATGATAAGGATGTCAAAGATGGAGATGATGCTGACACACCTGAGATAATTGACGGTGATAATGACGATGACGGTTTTGATATTCCCATACCTGATGACGGTGGTAGATAGTCAGTCTGCACTCTGAGCCTGTAAAAATATACTAATCCTGCTGATGCTGATATTAATGGCGATGGTAGTGCAAATACCTGACACTCCACCAAGTGAACCTAGTGATGATGGTGGTTTTGGATGGTGACGGTCACATCAGATCCCTATTCATGCACTTATTAATCCATCTGCTGATAACAATCACTGAGCCTATTGTATTTAAAACCTGTAGTTAATTTACAGATGAGAACCATATTGATATTGACGGTGAGAAGTTTGTAAAAGAGTCTTATATTGATAACTCAGAGTTTTTATGCTGTAGATAATGACCTAAGAATTAAAGTTAATACACGTAATATGTTTAACGAGAGGTATCAGTTCTCAGAACCTAGACTTTTTAATTACGAGGACATTCTAAGTGATTATACTGAGAGAGGTAACGATTGGTCTGCCAAGTCGGTATCTTTGATGTGTTTAACAAGTAATAATGACTTTGTTGAGAGACAGGAGAAGTTTAAAAATTCGCTTTTACACTGAGTTTAGGTCATCAGTAGATAAGACATTATCTATTATTTCAAGTCTTTATAGCATTACAAACAACTGATACAAGTTACGGTAAGGCTATTGCGTCTATTAATGCGGAAGCAGGATGCGACAAAGAATTTATCGCAGTATGTAGATGAAACAAAGGCTACCATACAAAAGACATAAGGATGAAGAACGTAGCAGATGGGTTATGGCTCAGGGTTAAGATACTCGAAGGTCAGTATGATGATACACACGGATTTGAGCTTGATAACAAGCTTTCTCAAGTGTACAGACTGATATCGAAAGACAGATTAATGTAACTTTTGATAGTAAGCTTAATGAGATTAAAGAGAACAGATTTGTTGAAGCACAAAGGGCATTTGAAAGTAGCCGAACTTATTAAGGTGTATGATAAATTTGAGAATAAATACAATGATTTCTTACTTGCTGAGACTGCAAAAGTTCGAGGAAGTAAAGAGCAAAATATCAAATTACATTAATGAAAAATAAAGCTGTTGCATATGATAATTCCAACAGCTTAGTTAAAGCTTGAAAACAGATAAGTTGTTGAAGAAGAAACTGCAAGACATGAATCTATGATGCAGCAGTTGAGAGATACATTCAATGCTGAGAAAGAGAATTTAAGTGTAAAACTTAATGCAAAGCAGGGAAGATATCGAGAGAATAACCATGGATCATCAAAATGAATTAAAACGTATACTGATGAGAACAAAGTCAAGGTTGATACGGATTGAAGCAAGTTACAGATAAGATTAGTTCTATTGAAGCTGGATATGAGGATAAGATTGAGAGAGATAGGGCTAGACATAACGAGGAGATTAGAAGTTACAAAGAACAGGTTGAGTCACTTAAGACATCTGTTGATACAGCTACGCCGGGTTTTTCTCATTTGATGTTAGAACAAGAGGTATTGATAGAATACAGACAAGAATGATTTTATAACTGATAGCTGTTGCAATAGTTGTTGCTGTTGCAGGTTTCTTTGTAGGAAATACACATGGTATAAAAACGACTATTGAGGAAATGAATACTTATAACAATAGTGCTAATTTAGTTCCGGGTGAGAATAATAATCTTAACAAAGGAGTTAGATAATGGCTAAGAATGATAGAGATGTTTATAAAGAGATGCAATCGGTCGGTATTGACCATAATGCTAGATTTAGAGACGTATATAACACACAACAGGTTACTCGTTCAGAGTTAAAACCCGTCGCTACCAAAAATCAAAATTTAGTCATGGCTCATAGTAATGGCAGTCATTGTAGTAGTTGCATACTTTGCAATCAGTAGTTTTTCGGCATCAATATTTTCAATAAGTAATAACAATCAAATAGCTAAGTATAAACACTTGCTTATGGCTCTTGATACTGATAACGCCAAACAAGACGGTTATTTTTATTGATTATGAGGGTAATGTTATTGCTTTACGTAAAGGATAGTGGTGGAGTGTATTATCAATATACTACACCTGAAAAGCTACCGATGAATCGCAAAGTTACACATCTATATCTGATGGCCTGTTCCTGATTGGTATGATGAAGTTTATACTCAAAAGATGAAGGATAAAGAAAATTATATCAATCAGGGTTACACACTCTGATGTTGTAAGAAAGAATGTAAAGAAATACTTAGGACAGGCTGATTATAAGTATAGAATATTACACCCTAGTTTAGTGTTTTATATTTGTACTTTTGTAACTTATATAGCAGGAACATTTGCTTTATACGGTATTTTGTATTAAACCTTAAGCGAGAGAATTTGTTATCTGATACAGGTGATTTAAACCAGTATACCAACGATCAACACATACAGACACCGCTTGAACTTTTAGAAAATCCGTCATTTGATTTAGTACCGGATGCAGCGCATCATAATCATAGAGTTTTCAGGCATTGCTGCACATGTAATGCTTAACAATGACGGTGTTAAAACAGTTGACGGTGTGCCGTTTTTTGATAAAGAGTTTGGAGAAAGGTTATTTGACTCTGCTGATGTAATACCTGAAAGACGTAAATGGTTTTCACCTAAAAAGATTAAGTATAATCCTAATAATAAATCAAGGGATAGGCGAAGTCCGGGTAAGGATAAGAATGGTAATAAACTAAAACCATATGATACATTAGCGGACCTTATAAACGCAGAATGGTATGTACCTGATTATGAACCTCAGCTACCGGGTGGTGCATATATAGTTGATACAAGACCTATAAATACACTTGTAGTTGCAATGACGAGGGCAGGAAAAGGCCAGACTTATATTGAAGCATTATTTGATTGTAAATCAAGACAGGATGTAAAGAATAACATTATTGGTAATGACCCCAAAGGTGAGCTTGCTATTAAGATGTATGATAGACTTATAGCGAGGGGTTATCTCATACAGCAGTTTAACTTGCAAGTACCTATGAAAACTAATATCTATAATCCGCTTGGACTTATTGCAGATATGGTTAGAAATGGTGATTCATCAAGTGCGAGTGAAGCTATGACTGCACTAACTGAGGTATTTTTCCCAACAGAAGGCGCTCAAGATCCTATGTGACCTAATGCTGCTGCAAACGCAACAAAGAGATCTGCATACGATCTTATAGATTATTATACTGAGGAAGAAGAAGAACTTAGGACTTTAGCTGTTAATGAAAAGTGGAGTGCTAAAAAGCTTGATAGAGAAGTAAATCTTCTTTGGTCAAAGGTAAGTATGTATAACTCTTACAAGTACTTTGTAGAGCTTAGTTCACGAAAGGTAAAAAACCCTGTAAATAAAGTTAAAGAGTTAATGAAAGCTCGAGAAGAAGGTACAGGCGAATGGGCAGGTTTACCTAATGATGAGGTTATGGCTAGACAGAAACAGGCAGCGTTACAAAGTGATAAGATTTTTAATGGTGGACCTGAGACAGATATGCTTACTGCATATGCTAGAGCTACTGCACTTTTACCTAAGAACGGTATTCGTACATTGATGATAGATGCTCATGCGTCGCTTGATGCCATGAGTGGTAGCGAAAAGACTATAAGCTCTGTGTATGGTATTGCTATTACAGCATTATCCTACTTTGCAGATCCAACAATTATAAGACTTACATCCGGACCGCCTAGTGAAAACTTTGATGTAAATGCAGTTGCGTTCCCTAGAATGTTCGGTTTTATGCTTAACAGGGAGTATATGAGAGCTAAGAAGCTTTTGGGACTTGGAGTTAAGTTTACAGGTTATGCTGATAAAGACTTTAGTATACCGCTTGGTGATAAATATGATCATGATGATACTGTTACTGAAACAGGTTGGTGTAATTGTTTCTTTAGTGGTGTATTTAAGGAAGATGTAGTGTATTATAAGGCACAAATATTTAACAGGCGAACAGGTTATTCTGTTAAGAGTTTTTATTTTTAGACTTACCAAGAAATATATGGCAACCTTAGTGGCACATCTTATTTTCTTGATCCGGTACTCAATGAGAGAATACCTAAAGGGCTTATCGTTGAGGAAATTCACAAAGATGATAACGGTAACGTATTTGAAGCAAATTCTACATTTGTATTTGAGACTGTTGTTTGGGACAGTAAGGAGAAGAAGTGTTAAGTCTGTTGTTAAGTTGCCTGCTATTGAAAGAACAAAGTCAACATACATTGAGAAACCGATGGCTGTATTTCTATCACACCTCCTGATAAGACTAAGTATACCAAGCTTTTTGCTTATATTTATGTCGCAGATTACAAAACGCAACATTTAAGTATACATATATAATAAAAAGGCAAAATCAAAAAGCCGATTGTCGGTCTTGATTTCATTATAGATGAAGAGTAACTTTAAAGTCTGAGGGACAAGGTATTAATAATCTTACAACGCTTTTTATCAATCGCACTAGCTCAGGAAATACAATATACTCTTATATTCCAAACAATGCAAGCAGGTTAAAGATGTTTACGGTGATACATCAGATCAAACAATACAGGGTAATACCAATAATATGATTTATATTAAGTCTACAAGTAATGAGCTTATCGAGTATTTTGTGAAGATGTCAGGTATGTGCATAGACTTAGAAAAGACAGTAGAAGTGTGCAGGAGAATGTAAACAACCCTATTTTGAAAAATGTCGTAAGTGTTAATACTACGCTTAGTGTTAAAGAGGAAACAGCACTTTCGTATAATGATTTTGCTACAATACCAAAGGCTAATATGATTGTATTATCTGCAGGTGAGCCGGTTATATGGTGTAGAAATGAAATGGCAATGCCATATGCATATGCGTTACATGAGCATGTACCTACTTATACAGATACACCTTATAAAATGCAGACATTACCTACATTATCAAATGCGATGTATTTTGATGCAGATACAGCTATGCCAAACTTCTTGATATGTATGAGAAGCGTATGGCTCAGGCTTTTGCTTGCTATTGAGGTTATGGAAGATGTACAAAAACAGGTGGGTATAGTGACTATGATATACTTAAAAAGATAAAAATCTTTATGCAAAGGATATTATGCGAATTGTAAATCAAAGGCTTGCAGATGCTAAATCGTCTAATAACAATCCGCTAGGTGTTAACCCTGATTATGAGTATGATCCTGAGATAGATAAAGCTAAAGCTGCCGCTAAACAAAGGGCAAAGGCTAATTCAAACCCAAGTATGTTTGGTGGAGTTATCGGAGAAGCTGAGCTTATTGATGAATCAGGTAAATCACGATTTGACAATGTATATTACAATGATGTATTTAAGGCATTTACGAGTGAGTATATTGAGAAGTTGTGTGAACTTAAGAGGAAAGTTGATGGTACTATGATACAGTATTTTAGACGAGGTAATGATAGTGTAGCACTTTTAGCAGGTACCGGTTGTACATATGCGGGTGTTGTAATTGCTGAGGGTGATGTGCTTATGACAAGAAGTGTTGGCTCTGATGTTACACTTAATGATAAGTTTTGGTATTATATCTTTGGAGTACCGGGACTTAATGAAGCATTTGGTGGAGAGTTGCTTAAAGGTCTTAAGAGTATTGCAAACAGGTTTTTAAAGAATACAAACGAAGATTAATTTAGTAGAGCAGACTAAAATCATTCGCTCTTTTTCTTTATATTTCTTTTATAATCTTTATAGTCTTTTTATTGGTGTTTTTAGATTATATAGTGTATGATTTAAGTATAAAAATGCATATTATAAAAGGAGATGTAATTATGAGTAGTATATACAGGTATATATAAAGGTAAATTTGCAGAGATTGCAAATTATGCTAAGATGTGTCACATTGAGAAACAGAATATGACTTTTGAGATTGAAGATATTATGATGCTGTAGTATCCGATTTGTGTAACGAAAGGTGATTCATCATATGGCAGTATTTATAGACTGCGGTATTCAATTTTTATTTAGTTGGCTTGCTACATGCTATGTTTGATATATAGGTAGTAATGAAGCTATAGTCTTACAAATGCCAATTTGAATAAGGTGTTAGATTTACAGGAACAAAAGACGACACCGTTGTATGAAAATGAGAGCCAGTTTAACAGTTTGAATAATGAAAGTCTTCGATCTTATTTGGTCACACAACAATATGTTAAGCATGTATAAGTTTTTAGATGTTTTAATGAAGTTTGACTTTTTCGGAGTTTGATGTTTCAAGCATTGATGATACTTTCAGAGTTAAGTGTAATATGGTTGTATCAGGATTGGGTGATAAAATAGCATCATTTGTAAGCGGTGAGAAAAAGATGACAATATAGATAAACACATGCTATATCTATTGCAGACAAGGGGTGTGGATAATTTAGATGTTTTTTTCCTGTATTCATATAAGGTTGTATGCGGTTGTGGCTTATTTGACGGTCATTATGCATTTGGTTTGTATATAGGCATTCTTTTAACTATGCTATCTAATTATGCTACGTATGAAGAGCATGTAAATGTACTTGAAACCGTGAACCTTATTTTTAGTGAGTGATCGTATTGTACGAATTATAAAGGGTATCACTTTGTTAGGCGATTATAAAGGAAAAGAGAGGATATACGCACAGGGCAGAGATAATATTATTATAATTGAGTTAAAGCGACTCACCCAAAAACGCAATTACCTTGCTATTTGGATAGTCAGTATTTAGCAGATAAAGCTAAGAATAAAAATTTCTGTTATGACTGATATTAAGCGTGATTTAGAGTTAAAACGAGATAGGCAAGGACAAGATACTGTACCGGATGTTTTTAGGAGAGGTGGCTTGTCATGGGAAAAATGATGATTCTATAGGATGGATTTGGACTTGATTTCATGATGAATGTGATTATCTCAACTCGGATTAAGTGAGTTTTTACGTGAGATGAATGAGATTATATTACCTGAGATTAAGTTTACAGAGGTTATACAGCAGTCGTCTGATGACTTGAATCGCAAGAAGTAAAAAGTTACATGATTTTGAGTAATAAAACAGCTTTTGTTGTTTACAAAGCCTTGTTATTGTGTTATATTCATCTTGAGACAAGTTTTATCTCAAAGTATATTTTTGTAAAACCCATCGGTAGGATGGGGTGAAAAGGAGCTAATATTATGGCTATTATAAGGAGAGCATTAGGTAGTAATGCGGAGTTTAATGAAACACTGAAAGCATCTCAGAATGAGGAACTTTTTCACATCAGGTACAGCTGTTTACATACGCAGGTATGGGTGCAATTAAGAGTCCGGCAGATTTGAAAGACAGAGAGGTACTTGTTGTTCTTAGAGGAAATGCGGACACATACCTTTTAGGTGTTAATGTTGATAAGGAGGGTAGACCTTCTGATAAGTACACCGATATAGCACCATGGCCAATGTATCTTACAAACCAGGATAATCCTGATAAGAAGTCACATTGGGTTATCACTGGTGGTGTGATCTTCAGATGAGAGCGTCTAAGTTGCCTGAGAGTTATCTTGATGATATTAAGAGAGTTAACATTCACTTAAACAGAAATCCTGCAAAAGATGCTTACGGTAATTATACCAACAGCACAAACAGAGTAAATGGTTTTGAGAATGGTAGCGACAACATCGTATCTGAGAAGATGGGTCATAAAGATGCAGCTAAGAAGTCATTTGTAACTCAGATGTATAACCTTGTAATGCAGGATCTTAAGGATGGTACAGGCAAAGTTAATATGCAGTACAATAAGAGTGTTGATGCCGCAACAGGCGAGACAACTTATGCAAGATATGACAGAAATCAGCTTGATGCTAACGGTAAGCCACTTAAGGTACGCTTACTCAGTCTGAGCTTGATGCTTATGAGAATAAGGTAAATGCATTATTTGAAGCAAGAGCAACAAATGATAAGGCTACTACAGCAAAACTTCAAAAGGAATTGTTGGATATGCTAAAGCCTGACATACAGTTGTATGTGCGTTGCAGGTGACATGGTTCTCGGTGTGATACTTTTTGCTAAGAACTCAAGTAGCGAGTATGCTAAGTATAAGAATGATCCGAACCATTTTGTCGATCGAAAGGCAGCCTAAGGCAGTGTTCGGGTAATCCATCTAGCACACAATACTTAGACCACAAACAATGCGTCTCGGTGAAGCTGTTACTGATGAAGAGGTTGAGTTGCAGAATAAGTACGCTTACATTAAGAGCGAGGTTAGAGCACTTGGTGCTGAAGCTGAGTCAATCGTAGCTACTGAAACAAAGGAGAGTGTTGCAACCTAAGAGAGGTAAAGGAGCTAAGGCTAAAGCTACTGAAGGATTTAATTTTCCGACTGTTGATGAAGCTCATGCTGATGGTGATGAACTCGAAGCATAATAATATGTTTGATTTCGGAGGAGGGCGTTGAAAACGCCCTCTATTTTTATATAGAAAGGATTAAAAAATGTTATCAGAAGAGAAAAAGGCAACTTATTCTGATATTATCGACTGTTTGTTGGTAGTATCTTTACAAAAGAAGTGTTAAAAACGGATTTAACTGTGACTAAGCAAAAAGGCTATTTTTGATGAATATATGAAAGGTTTTAAGGACAATTATATACTTAATAGAAATGAGCTCACACATCGTTAGTAAATGTAACTCTAATAAGGTGGTTAGTGATAACAACTTTGATATAGATGCTGAAGCCGAATGTAAGCTTTTTTGATGCACTTTATATTAAAGATTATAAGACAAGGACAATGCCTATCAATTTAGCAGGTGGTAATTTGTACATACCACTGTTTTAGATGAGTTTTTATAACAGGTCATTTGCTATTAAAAACTGTAGCGGTTTATATCAGTTGCCAATTAGTTATGAGGGTAATACAAAGCAGTTAAAGGCTGATACATCAAGATTATTGTCATTTAATGATAATTTTAAGTTTCAGCATTAAAGATACACAAGGCGTTTGGAGTTATGTTAATTCTAATACTAAGCTTTGATAGAGCCGTGTATCAGAGTTATATAAGTATTTAAGTACTACTGATATGCTCAAAAGTTGAGCGAGCTTTTTATGAATAATCCTGATATTAGGTCTGAGTACACCCGGACTAATAAGGATGTATCACTGGTATATTAAAAACGACTCAGAGAAGAAGGCTTTGATTATCATATTGCTTGGTGGTACGGGTATTAAAGGTCATGCTCTTGATATAGATATAGTAGCTTGATGATAACGGCATTACTATACCTATATATAAGTTTAATAATGGTGACTCTAACACTTACAGTAACTATGTTTTTGATTCAAATAGCTTTTATAGGTATTCCACCAGTTCACTTAAAGGTAGTAGGGTTAAAGATTATACCAATCCTGATGTTGATGATATGATGGATTTAATTTATTATGCACTTGGAAAGGATATTATCACAAGAAATGGTGAAGTGTTTAATAAGTATATGAAAGAACCTACAGGCAGGTATACATTAGCTGACAAGGAAGTTAATACGTCATATGTTAACTCAACAGATGGAACTACTATTGCTCTTAGGGATTTAGATGATTCAAACAATGGTGCATTGACAATAATGACGAGTGTTAGGTCAAAGAGTGCTACAGTTAATTTTGACAGATTTGAACTTGAAAAACAGGTTGAAAAATGCTAAAGTTAATATTACAAAACAGGTTTTTGATTATTGGCTTACAGGTGCGTTTTCAGATGACAAGTTTATTGTAAGTTTGCAACAAAAGATGATTGACAGTAACCTTTCGTATGATAGTGTGCTTGAAATTGTGTCTGAAAAAATAGGTAATTATACACTGGGTGAGAGTGAGCCGTCACTTGATCCGATACTGTTATGTAAGTACATGAACGCTGATTTGATAACAGCAAACAGAGATGCATTAGTCAAGTTTTTTAAATCGGAACAAATTACAGGTACTAACCTTTTCTCAGATGATAAGTTTAGACTTAATGCGTTTAAGAATGACTTACTTAATTTTGATAGATTTCATGCAAGGTCACTTAGAGGTGCATCACCGTTTTTTACCGAAGTTGCAAATGTACTTGAGGAAACTTTTAATACAACAGGTTATGATGTACTTTCAATGCGTATTGATGATAACGGCATAATTGAGTATAACCTTGTAAGAAGTATTACTCGTGATACTGACACTAAGAACAGTGCACAATCAATTACAGGATATCTTGGTCAAATATTTGAACCTGATGATTTAGGTGTTATAAAGACAAAGTATGCTACAGATAACTATGTATATGTTCCCGTTATGATATAAAAGATACTGTAAAATAAGGATGGTGAGAATTTTAGACTTATGATAGGCTTTAGACCTTCCGCCATAAGCAAAGGTTATTTGATACGCTTAGATATAATGTAAGGAGTAATTTTAGTGCAGTATCTGCTAAAAAAACAAGAAGATATTGATATGTCAACATCACTTAATAAGTTATATGGACATCTTTACTGAGAGATACCCTGCTGACTTTTTAGATACAGCACTTAGTATAAGCGATGATGAAGAGTTTACTAAGCGATCTTATTAAGACTATAGCATCGAGAGCATCATTCCCTAAACTTATAGCAAAAGAATCAGGTGTTGTTCAAAAATTACAGGGTGATCAGGATAAATCTATACAAAAGAATGACAGACTGTTTAGCTATTTCTGCTTTGACAGGTTTTAGAAACATGGGTGTATATGATACAGCAGGTGACGGTTATTTTGATCCGATAGCTACCGTTACAGCATCATCTCAGTTAAGAGTTAGGTATCTTGTGGATTCTGCTAAGGTTGATGCTGACGGTAAGCTTGTAAGGGGTGATGTAAATGATAGAGTACCTTTGCTTAAGCACCCTTATTTTAAGTATTTTTGATTATGATACATTTGACAGAATACAGATGACTTTCAGTAACTTATTGCAATCAGTTTGTGTTACAAAGGAGCCTGTAGGTATTGCTCAGATGTGCAGGTGGTTTTAATATGGATGATGGTATGGTTATTAGCAAGGACTTTGCTGAGAAGTATGCACTTACTGTTGACGGAGAGAGACGACCACTTAGTATCGGTGATAAAATATCGGATTTACATGGTAATAAGGGTGTAATATCACTTATTGTAGATAGGACAGTGACATAGATGATGGTAGTATAAGGTCTGAGGTAACTAAAATATTTAAGGATAATCCGGCTTGATATTATGATGAGTCCATTCTCACCTGTGTCAAGATGTAATGCAGGACTTGCAAGAGAAATAATGGCTAACGGTGTACATGAAGATATTGTTGTAAACGGTGATGTTAAGGTTGGTGCATTAGGTAAAGCAAGAGTTTTAATTACAGATAAGGTTATTGAGCATGCTGTTAACTTGGAAGATGGTAGAAACTCATCATCTCAGCTTGGTTGGGTACTTCGTGCAATGGGTGCCGGTGATTTGTTCCATTCATTTTTATAATTACAATATAGGTGCGTTTGATTATGCATCATATTTGTCCGTAATGGGACTTAGAATGGATATTAACAGTGATACTGAGAGATTTGGTGATATCAGTAAGTATGGTGGATTTAAACAGCCATATCAGGGTGATGTTATTGTAGGTGCTGATGCTAATAGCGGATATTATAGCTTTTTACCAAAGCCGAGATTTAGATCAGAAGATGAGAATGGCAATCCTTTAAAAAAGGATGGTAAAGTTGTGTTTGATGCCACAAAGGTTAGAGCAGATTTTGAGGAAGCTGTTAAAAACGGTTGTAAGGTGTTATTAGTTCCATTTCCTATAATGATGCCTGCAGGTGGTAAGCTTTTACCGTCAAAGAAGTATAAAGGCTTTTATGAGTTACCTGTCTTAAAGTCAAATCTTATGAACAGTGTTACACTTGATGACGGTGTTATGTCTATGCATAGGTATATGAAATATTATACCGATATTGCTGTAGAATCAGCAAAGATATGTATATGCTCAAAATAAAGGCTATGCATATTCAGATATGATACTTAAAGCAGGTGAGCTGACACAATCTGATATTGATGGGTTTATGCCAATGTTAAAACCGGAGTTTAAGTTACCTAATTATAGGATGTTTGCAAAATGATGAGTTGGTTAACAGGTATGATTTGCTTTTATGATGAAAACTTTAAGGGTGATGATTTATACATCTTTGGTGATATAAATTCAGGTGGTAAGAATGATACCAATACTATAATGGCTTCTGCAAGGTCAAAGATTGAAAGTAGTTATGAAGTATTACACTTGATATTCAGTATAGATATTTTGATGCTAAAACATAATTTTGCTAAAGACGGTATTATGAAGAATACTGTTCGTGACTCAGCCACAACACTTTTGGGTATCCGATCCGGAGCTTTAGTCTTGATAAGGTTGCAGTATCATCAAAGATTGCCGAGGAGCTTTTCAGTTAAACGAGGGTGACTTGGTCGCTACATGGAGAGATCCGTTGCTTCATAAAGGTGGTGCGAGAGCTTTGTATGTTACTGTTAATCCGGATATAGATTGTATAGCAATTAATCCTGCTATAGCACCATCATATGAGGGTGACTTTGACGGTGATAAAATAGCTATAGCAAAGATACAAAATTATCTTAAAAGCTTTGGCTGTTGAAACTATATCAGGCAGAGCAAATATGCTTAATACATCACTTGAAAAAGACAATAACGGTAAGTATGATTTGTATTATCAAAACGATCTCGATATTGCTGTTGCAAGATACAATAATCCTGAGCTTACTAAGAAGTTTAATGATATTAGGGATAAGGTTAACGCTGAGTATGCTGAGTATGAGAGTAAGTTAAACGATTGGCTTTATTCAGATGATGCCTGGAGTGGTAATGGTCAAAATAAGCCTAAAGGGTATGTTTGTAGCAAAGAGCTGTTTAATGAATATGACGGTCTTATTGGTGAGTGCTGTACTGCAGTGTCGGTGCATCACCACTTAGCTATACAGATGTGAAATCACATATCCAGTCAGTATATGATGCATGTATAAAGACAGGTGCTAAGGGTAATGTAAAAAAATTACGTGAGTATATGTATTATCTTGGTGTTAGCGACGGCAAGGATAGCGGTGATATTGACTTTGATAATATTGTTGATCATGGTAGTTCATTTAGAGAGAGACAGGATATTATGGATACGCAGGTAGCTACAACGGTTAAGACTACAATGGTGGGTTTATCAGGTAGAGTATCACAAGTTGGTGCTGAAGCTTTCGGAAAACATATAGATACACTTAGTGCTACTTTAAATGTTAATGCACCGGTTACACAATCTGTTATTCAGGCTAAAAAGGATGCTGATGAAGCTATGAGAAAAGCACACATTGTACTTAATGTAATACCACACTTCCTTGACGGTGTTAAAGTTACAAAGGTGGGTGATAAGTGGCAACCTGTAGTTAACGAAGATACAGGGGACTTTGAGTATGTGACGACAGGTGATGAATGGGTAAAGGCTGCAAAAGAGTTTTACTTTGATAAAGAGGGTGTTAATATTAAGGTTAATACGGATTGTTTTAAGTTACTGGCTCATTATATGGAGAATGTAGTCGAGGATCCAAACTCAGATGATTGGGGTTATATAAGCTTTGATAATACAAAAAAAGGGATTTGCTGTAGTAATCTTGACTTTTTAGCGTATGAAAAGAATTTTAATGCATTTTGTCGTAAGATAGATGATTTAACTGCAAATGGTAAGAAATTTAACTTGTTTGAGGATATGGAGGTGTATAGACCTGATGGTGCTATAGGACATATTATAGACAGGAATAAGATGGACCTTGATAGACGTGTGTTTGAGGATAGTTACGCTAAGACTATTGATAAGTTTTACAAAGCTATCAGTGATAGTTTTACAGGCGAAGATGATGATAAAAGACAAGGATGACGGTAATGATTTTGAGTAATTAAATATGTATAATCATTGGGACTCTAAATATAGAGTCCCAATTTTAATATATACAATAAATGGTATAGTTATGAGTGTCAGTAAATACTGCCAAAGGTTACTGACAAGGCTTGTTTTGTCAGTATTTGAGATTTTACTGACATAGTTTTAGATAGTTTGTATATTAAAATAATTGATATTGGAATTGCATTGTTAAAAAGTGTCTTTTTGGCAATTTTTGTTATTTCTTACTAAATTATGAATTTTCCGTAAGAAATAGACACTTTAACAAATAGTTCTTAGTTATAAAGTTTGTATAATCACAACTACAATATTCCGTTTACAAGTAAAATTAACTAAATTGCTGTCAGTGTCAGTGTTTCAAATACTGACATACTGACACGCTTAAAAATAGGGTACTGACAAATACTGACATAAAAGAGTGGCTTAAAATAAGGGTTTTTAGGTCTTGTCAGTATGTCAGTATAATATATATAATATATAAATTAAAAATTTTTATAACTATATATACCTATTGTAATTTTTAATTTTTCTATTGTATGCAACTGATATTGCAAGTTAAAAATAAAAAGTTTATTTTTGCCACTGACATCACTGACATACTGACATTTATTTGTAATACAGGTTTTGTATGCATGTTATATATATTGTATTTTTGGCATGTATACTAAAAAGTGTATTTACAAAGTAATACGAATATGTTAATATTACTGTATAAAATTATTTTTATGTAGGAGATAGTAATATGGAATTTAGAGAAAAGAATAATACTAACAGTATTTCAGATAGGTTTTTCGGATATAGATATCGGTAATGCAATATCTATGTTATTTTGGTCTAATTGTAGTCGGATCAATTATTGCATTGGTTGTTTTTGCTGTGTATGCACATGCTAGTTTAAAGTATAAATCTTTTGTAAGCAAAAGATGGTATAAGTATAGATTTTTTATGTTGCATCAGATAGTTTGGATAATGCTGAGTTACTAGATTATGATTACTTAACAGGAAAATGCTACATTTAAAAACAGCATCAGGTGAAGATGTAAATATAATTTGGTTAATACAAAGGATTTTTATGCTCGCAAAAAGCACCTATATTACATGTAGAGGGATTCACTGACAGGACAAGTGTTTTACCAGGACTTGATGACAGTACAACGAAAGGCTTTTTATTAGTTATTTAATTAGCAAAACAAAGGTATCATGATGACATTAAAGTGGTTGATTATCATAGTGATACAGGAACACTTTTATATACTACAAATAATGATACAGCAACTCATACATTAGTTATGGGTACAGATGGTTTTTATAGTAATGATCCGGCACCTGTACAAAATACTAATGATAAGGACAGCGGTTCATCATGGTTCTTTTGGCTTTTGTTACCGTTTGCTTTATATGTAGGTTTGAGGTAGTTTAATATGGAAGTCGCATTAACAATCGCTAACAGATTTTTAAAAAGAGTCGTTTGATAGTAATGTAGATATAACTTTGATAAGTTACAGATGCTTATTTATATTTTGTATAGAGAGCATCTTCATAGAACAAAGACTAAGTTATTTTTTTGAAGGTTTTTCATCTTATGCCGACATACCGAGACTTATGTCTGTTCAAGGTGTTTTTGCTGATTATGGTAAACGTGTATTAGATGACTTTCATTTAGGTGTAAACGGCAGATGTGAATATATTGATTTATCTGTCAGTAAAGAGATACGATTATCTTTTTCGTATGTATGGAGCTTATATAAAGTGTTTGATAATAAACGACTTAGAGATTTTGTGAATGTTAAGAACGGTGCTTTTAGATATAGCTAAGAGGGATAAACAAAATTATTTATGGGATACTGATATATTTAATGAAGTATTATTATTAAGTGGAGGTAAATAATGAGTGTTTCTATTGATAAAAATAATATTATTAGTGATGAAGATAGAGACTATAAAAATCGAATTTTTGTTTGGGTTTGGTACTTTGTCTGAGATAATACTTTTAGGATGTTTTCTGTGTTTATTGTGGGTTTTATTATTTTTATGGTTTGCAGACCTACTAAGACATTTACTGATTCTAACGGAATTACATTTAAGGTTTATGCAGATAAGTTCAGTGCAGGTCAGTACATTAGATGATATCAATGTACTTGGTTACGATTACATAGCTAATACGGCTACATTTAAGTTAGCAGACGGAAGCGTTGTTAATACAATGTATTACCTTCGCCATTAAATATAGTTAAGGTGGATACCAAATCTGATTTGTTACCCGCGTTAGTGAAGATATTAGTTAGCGTTTATTAAGCATTGTTATACAAATAAAATACATAATGAGATTGAAGTTTTAGGTTATTCAGATAATAACAAGATGCTCAGTTATAAGGATTTATTTGATGAAGCAATTATTACACTTACTTTAGGTAATAACGGTTTTTATCAGTCAGGGTTTTGAAAGTTTGAAACCATACAGATATGGAGTGTATCATTCTTTTGAATTAAATATATGTGTTAGTAGAGCTGTCTTTATCTATTAAGATGGCTCTATTTTTATATTTATGTAAGTTGTTGTTTTAATATTTGAAAAATGTAGTATACTTATATTTGTAAAACTATATTGTTTTTATAAAAATTTATAGAAAAGGACTAAAAGATTATAGTTAATTATAACCTATTAAAGTATTCAGCTATCATTGGCATGATACCGTGTTGAAAGTACGCAGAGGAAATGACAATGCGTTTTTATAAATGCACAAATGTTTATGCAGATGGTTGATCAGTATATGATTGCATCAGGTAAGGCGACTTCGGCAGAGCTTAATACTGCTAAAGATGTTGCGAATAAAACGAGTACACCTATCAGTAGCAAGCTTGCAAATATTTGTGATAACTTTAAGAACTTTTTTGAGAATAAATCTAAGGTTACATGTCACCATATAGAGAATGAAACCTGAAAAGCAGGTTGATTTGGGCTATGAAAAATGACATAGGGTTTTGATAAAATACTTGATGAAGTGACGAATGTACAAAGTGTTACAGATGTTATGACTGATAAGTTTAGAGAAGATTACATCAGTGATAACATTGATTATTCGGCTCTTACAGATGATGTGTTACAGGGTGCGTTATCAAATTTAGGGGACGTTGATCCTCGTATATCTGAGAGATTAACGGCTTTTATTGATGATGTGTATGATGATGAAAGGGATTTAAAGACGTTAGTTGCAGAACTCAATCTTGATCTTAATGTTATAAACCCTGTGGTAGAGGTTTTGATGATAATTATTTAGGTAATTATCGCATATTTGATGTTGTAGATGAATTATCTGACAAATTCGTACCTTTCAACGCTATCAAATAAAGATGTTGCAGTTTTGATTGATAAGATTGACAAGTTACCTTATAATGTGTCTGATGAAGAAGCGTTTTATCTTTTAGGTAGCGAATCAAAGTCACATCTTCGTGAGTTTGAGAACTCACTTATGTACCCACATCTTATGGATAGTGCTTCAGGTAGAGTTTTATTTTTACAAACAATGATGGTAAGATATATACTCTTAGTGCCGTTGATAGTTTTGATGCTATGATTGATATAAGCAAAGGCAAGCATGTATTTAAAGGCAATGAAAGGTTTTTTGAAGCAAAGGTCAATCCTATGCCATGATTGCCATGAACGGTATCATAAAGGAAGATGGTCTTAAAAATGAACGCTTTAGCGGTCATGTTAAAGACAGAGTTTCTGAGAGACTTATAGCTAAGACTGATGCCGATAAAGTTACTGTTCAAATGATTAGAACAACACCATTTAAAGCTAATGAGTTTGAGAATGAGTATTTGGATGCACTACATGATAAAGATATGTCATTAGGTAGCTTTGTTGATGGTGTTGCATCAATGATAAGTAATGCCGAGTAAAGTATTTGACAAGTTCTCAGATATTGTGTTTAAGGCTAGATATGGTAGCATTGATTATGATAAAGTTGGAGCAGATGCAAGTGAGGTAACAAATGATAGGGCTTTTGATGTTAACAATAAACCCTACTATTGACGATAGTATTATTTCCGGTAAAACTATTGATGAAGATAGTGTTAAAGATGGTGAAGATGATATCAAGGATATAGGTGATACAGAAACAGATATGGATAACGGTATAGATGAAGATAATGGTATTGAGAATGATGTTACGGATACTACTCCAAAACAGCTTGATAGTACAACTGTTATTGATATGTCAGATCTACCTGATTTTTGATACACCGGACCTTGGGGATTATGATGATTTTGAACCATAAATAAGGAGGTAATTGGATGCCTGAAATAACAAAAGACAATTTAAAGACGAAGAAGCCACTTGATAAAGAAAGAAATAAAAATCTTGATTTATATAAGTCTAAGTCTGACGTGTTTAGGAATGTACCACCTAATATGAAAGGTTTGTATAATTCAAATCGTTCTGTGCAGGTAGGTAACTCATACACGAAGTTTCATGCAAGAGCACTTAGAACTGTAAAGACAACAGGTAAGTCAGGTGTTAATGTTTTAAGTGGCATTACAGCGTTATTTGATACAACGGGTAACTCTATGCGAAGAATTATTGATAAGATGCAGGCTTACGCTAAAGAGCATTGTGATCAAGTTGATAAGTTTCGTGAAGTCAGACAAAAAGAAAAAGAACAAGCAAAAGCACAAAGAAGTGCTAATATTGAAACAATGCGTAGCAACATTATGTCAGGTATGATGGCTGAATATCAACGAAATAATCAAAGATATAATGACGGCATTACACTTTGATTCGGATACGCTTGATGAAATTAACTAGAGTTGAACGAAAATCAAAGGAACGAGAACTGATGATTTTGAATATGATAATTAAAGAAAGGATTTTAATATTATGACAACAATAGATGATAAGAATGTAGCAAGTACAAAAGATATGAATGTAGTTAATGATACTTCTAAAGCAAATGCACAAGCTGAGACAGTTAATGCTAAGAAGGATGTGGCAAAATGAGGTACTCTGGTTCAGCACTCAAGAACATTGTTCCGAGTTGCAAAAGGATCTTATAACAAATCCGATTGTACCTGCAGTTGCAGTAGGTTTATTAACAGCCAGTCCTAGTCATGACTTGGTACTTTTTGGTGTAGGTACACTATCAAAGACACTTGCAAAGATAAATGAAAAATACTTCGGGAAAAAGCAACTTATAAGGATGCTACTATTAGCGATAAAAATATAGTTTTAAACAAAGATGGTACATAGGTCTATACAGGTGAGAATACTGTTAAGACATCAAGTAATCTTCCGTTTTCTACAACCTTTGGACCAGGTGGGACAAATACTGTACTTGAAAAGGGTAGTCCATTTTATGAGCCTACCTGACCTGTTGCACGTTTACCACAAGCACCACCTACTTTAGATGAGAAAAAGAAGGAAGAGCCTAAGAAAGAAGAGCCTAAGAAAGAAGAGCCTAAGAAAGAAGAGCCTAAGAAAGAAGAGCCTAAGAAGGAAGAACCTAAGAAAGAGGAATCTAAAAAGGAAGAGCCTAAAGCAGAGCCTAAGAAGGAAGAGCCTAAGAAGGAAGAACCTAAAGCAGAGGTTGTAGCTGAGAAAACTGTAACTATTCCACAACCTATGGGTGCAGTAGAGCCTAAAGTTCCTGAAACTCAGCCTACGGTTGAGATACCTGCACCTATGAATAACGGACCTGTGGAAACAGCACAACCGTCAAGTGGTGATGTGATTGTTACAAAAGCCTAGGGTTATTCATGTTGGTGAGTCTGATAAAGATGATGCTGATAAAGAGTTCAGGCTACTGAAAAAGACTCATGAGAGTGATCCTAATGTTGGTATTTGGGAAGGTAGAGATGATATTGATAAGAATGATACAAAGAATAATTCTGGTGGCGATTATTCAAGCAATAGTGATAACAAATCAATATCACCTGAATATCAGGCGTTGTTAGATTCATTAGATTCTGCACCTGATACATCAGACGGACCTGATTTTTAATAGGTAAAAGCTTAAGTGCGTGAGATTTATTCTACGCACTTTATAATATATGCTATAATACATATATCAAATTTTTATAGAAAGGACTTTAATATTTATGAGTACAAATGCAAATGAAAAGCCTATTTTAAATGAGCAAAAAGTATACAACTCACAACCTATGATAATTATGGTAATGAAATCATTGATCCGTATAAAACAGATGATCAGTATAGAACTGTTATGACTGAGGATACTGCAAGGCAACAAGCATTTATCAACTCAGCATTAAAAAAAGGCAGGATGAGTCTGTTAAAGTATCAAAGACAGTTGGTGTATCAAAAAAACACACCTCTTGGTATGCTTGCAAAAGTAGGCGGTAATATAATGGGTGCTATAAGTAAAGGCATGGATCCGCTAATAAATTACCATTACCTGCTAAGATTGCTGTAATGGGTGCAGCAGGTGCTTTTACGCTTGCAACATTACCTGTTAGCGGTACAGTTGCAGGTGTTATGGCTGTTGGTTCAGGTGTTATCGGTGGTGCAAGTATTGTATTTTCAAAGGATATCGGTAAGGTTGCTAAGGGTGCCGCACTACAGTTACAAATGTAAACCCACAATAAGGTTTTAGGTGATGCTGTTGAGTTTGGTATTAATCTAGCACCAGGTCTTTTTAAGTGGTGGTCTTGGTGCTGCTACTAAGGCAGGTACAGTTGCTCAGTTGGCTGCTACAGCTGCATCAGAAGGTGCTTTGATGTCCGCAGATGATGTTGTTAAAGCAGGTGTGAGTACAATAGCTAATTCTGCTGATGATGTAGCTAAGGCTGTAGGTAGTGGTGTTGTAAACTCAGGTGATGACGTGGCAAGGCTTGTAGGGCATCAGATGCTCTTAAAGATACTGCTGTTAATCTTACTAATGCAACTACAAATACAGGTATTACTACCGACTGGAAAGCTGTTTTGACGGCAAATAAAGATGTTGCAAATGCTATGGCAAATGCAGGCGGTAGTGTAACAACAAACGCAACAAATGTTATAACAAACGCTACAAAATACCATTTCAAAAAGAAGGTAGTAGATTGCTAATATTACAAGTAATGCCGTAACAGGTACTGTTAGGTCAGGTAGTAAATGTAGCTGATGATGCAGTAAGAATGTTTAACGAGTTTGGTAAAGCCAATATATCCGGTTTTACTCCTGCTAATAATATTGATGAAGCTATTGAGTTTGCAAAGAATTATTCAAGTTCAGGTGCATTTAAGAATGGATTTGTTAATAATGGTGATAAGATAGTAAAAGCATTACAAAAGTCTAAAGAAGCTATTGCAGGCTCAAATAAATCATTCTTTCAAACTATAGTCGGTGTAAAAGCTGAGTTTGTAAAGGCGGCAGGTAGAAAGATACCTATTATCGGTAATAATCTTAGAGCGTTTGCTCCTAAGAATATGGCTGTTTTAAATAACAACGTGGATCTTGGTGAACACTTGATTTAATGTCAAAGAATGGTAGCATAGTTAGTCAATACACAAAAGCTTGGTACACTTAATGCAATGTTTCCAAAGTCAAATGCAGTTAATACTGTCAGTAGATTACTCGGTACAGTTGCAAAACCGTTAGGTGATACGGTTAGAGAGTCTGCTGTTGCGTCAACATGGGCTGCTAATGCAGGTAAGTTAGGTACTGTTTTTAAAGCAGGTGCAGGTGTTGTAAATGTTGGTAGTATTTAGCACCTAACGTTGATTTAGCACAAAGTGCGTTGTTTGAGTTTAGTGAATCTGAGAGACGAAAGCTTCAGGAGGTTTTAACCGATAAAGCTTATACACCTGAAATGAGAGGAATATCTTACTAAGATATTTCAAGATCCAACAAAAGCTTTATTAGTACCCTACATCACTTGTAAAGACGAGACGGTTTTTGATAACTATATTTATACTGACGCATACGGTTTTTTGTTGATGTAGCTAATAACAGAATGGTTAATACTGAGCTATTGTTCAGAGAGGTGTATGGTGATAAATATACTATGGATGATGTGAAAGTAGATATGATAATTTATTTAACGGTTACAGTGATATGTATAGTGAAAAGGTTGATGAAACACGTGAGGATGCGTTTTAATACTATCAACAATAGAAACAGTCACAGATTATGAGGGTTACGATGCTTTTAAAGAATCAGTTGATAATGTAGATATTCTGAGACAGATTATCATACATCAGATGGTGATGATTTTGGATATTAGTAAAAGTGATTTACTATGCCTTGTTGCGTAGTAATCACTTTTTATCTTGAGTTTTTTATTAGGTGCAGTTGCAAAATATCCATACGGATGCTTTTTGGATATTTTCTTCGTTGTTATCGTTAAATTTCATTGGATTTATAGGTGTTTCTACCTTTTTATATTTGCGTTATGTGCGTTTATTTCTTTTTAGTAGCGTACATAATTCTTGCTCCGCTGATACTTGATATATTGTCTTATCTTTTTATTGCATCTTTTATTGAAATCTGTGAATGCTTTATAGCCGTTGTCTTTAGCCACAATGATATGGATATCAGCTTTATTTATATTATCCATTAGTTCAGATAACAATCTTACATCGCATACACCGTCAGATTTTGTATGTGTGTCTATCTACTATTACAACTTTCATTCTTTTAGGATTTAACTTTTGTATTTCATGCATTGGCACTGTTAACGTGTATGCCCTGCAATGTTCGATGTTATAATAATTGCTTTTTGTTTTTCTTTAAGTGTTTTACGAATGCCCATGCATTTTTACGTTTTCAAGGTCAATGTATATCTTAACCTTTAATTCTTTATCGTTTAGTATTTCCATTTTATATTCCTTTATTTATGTGTGCAATACAACATGGTAATTGTGTTGTTTTTACACTTTTGGTATGCTTAAATCTTTTTATATCTGCATACTGCTTGTTTGTGAATACGCAGATAGGTATGTTTTTCTTATTCTTTTGTTTCAAGTGTTGTCATAGTTATTCGAGCATTGAAATCTTAAATAGTGCAATAAATGCAACTATGACTATTGGTGCTCTATACTTGACAATTTTTCGTTCTTTGATGCCATTATATCGGCAGATGATTACAAGCATTGTAATCATTAATATTAATCTACCCTATACCAACAGCATTTACTAACTCCTGATATCATCATACATGTACCCGGCTATTATTGCTACTATTATTGCAGTCAATACTCCCATGTAAAGACCTCCTTTCTATTTTTATTATTTGTCATTTGTTATTTGTGGTTATTATTGTTTAAGTAATATTGATATACACATAGCTATTAATATTACTGCAAATATTACGTTTGGAATTGAAAATGTGACTAATTCCTTAGGTAGTATTACAATACCTGATATGAGCAGTATTATTACAGCTATAACGTAGGCAAGTCCGGAGATTGCACTCCATGTTGCAGACATTATACCGTCTATGCCGTGCATTAATATACTTACAGGCATGAATATAATATCTAAAAATCTTATCTAATATATTTATAATTGATGTTACAATAAGCATATTATGTTCTCCTTTCTTTGCTTATTTTTTTAAAAGAAAAGGGTGTGACATGTTTTTGTCACACCCTTTGTTTCTTTTTAGTTGATCCAAGCAACTCGGATGCGTCAGTCTATAATTTCCAACTGTTGTGTTTGCTAACATGTGACCATCATTATCAAGGTAGTACCACTTTCCGTTAGTATTTACCCAACCTGTAGCCATATCGCCATTAGCGTTTAAGTAATACCACTCACCACCGACATTTACCCAGCCTGTAGCCATAGAACCGTTAGAGTTCATGTAATACCACTACCGTTACTTTAGTACCCAACCGGTCTGCATAATGCCTGAACCGTTCTATAAAGTACCATGTACCGTTTACATTTACCCAACCTTTAGCGTCGTTTCCATTAATCTGATACATCCAACCGTCAGATGTTGATACCCAACCCTGTTAAGCTTGATGATCCTGTTGACTTTGCCTCTATCGTGAGCTTCCGCCTCGATGATCCTGAACCGCCACCTGATGATGAATGGCACATTGATGAACCTGATGAACTTGATGAGTTAGATGAGCCTGTATCAGAAACTGATGTGTCAAGTCCGTCAGTCTGTGAGTATTCTCTATATCTCTGAATTGGATCATTACCTGTTCTCATCTTGTCGTAGTGTACTGCATACATACCACCCCTTGCCGTTGATAAACTTGATTGCAACCCGGCACGTAAGTATGAGCTGAACTGGTTATCAGTGCTTTTCGATTCTACCGATGATGTCGTTGATATATTCATCATAAGTCCATCCGAAGTTTGTCATTCTATTTGCCCAATCATCACCGTCTGTCTGTAGAATCTGTATTCTACCGTTTTTCAGTTCTTGTGTAATTGGTCTGCGTCATAGTGCATGGTTCTACCCTTTTCAATATCTCTGATGTCATCTTCCCAGTTTGTCGCTGTGACTTTGAGTTGCAATATTTTCAAGCGATGTGAGAGCCGTCAGGCATTGTAGCGTCTGAATAATCTCTTGCCCATTGTCTGTAATATGCAGCGTCCTTTTTCAACTGCGTGAGCTGTAATTACAGTTCCGAATGTAGGTACAATACCTGTTGATAATGAGAGTGCGATTGCACTCATAGTTACTAATTTTCTTAAATTCTTCTTCATATTTTTGTCCTTTCTTTTGTTTCGGTCATAAATCAAGAGTATCTTTATATTATATTTTGATAAACTGATTTATGACCGAATTGCTTTGTTTTTCAAAAACAGCCAACGAAGTTGGCTGTTTCCTATATTTAGATTTTCCCTTTCATTGGATTATCTCAAAGCTTTCTTTGGTTTTGCCAAAGCAATGCTTTTGTTTTAGATAATCCAGGTTTTTGTTAACGTGGGTATAGTTTTCACATCAGCTGAAAACTCAATCACCTTTGCGTCATTATCTTGTAGCTTTTTCAAATACCGTTTTAGGTATTTTCATAAATACATGGTCTCTCAAAGGCTCATCTTCTGTTTTTGCTGTAGGGTTGATTAGTACAAAAAGATTGATTTTCGACTTTTTGAACTGTTTTATAGTTGCTAGAAATCTATACCCTTGATTCTTTACATACATCTATTGGTATTTGTTATTCCTTTCTTTGTATTTTTAATTATATCATATTATAATTGTTATTGTAGAAAAAGAAAGGATCACTTTCATGGTGAACCTTTCTTTTTAAGCTGATTTAGTTAAACGGCAACTCTGTACCTGTCGGTATATTCATGAAATTTTCAGACGGCTGTGCCTGATTATTACCGTATGGCATACCCTGTGGCTGTGCCGGTTGTGTAGCCTGTGCGTTGTTAAATAATGGTACTGTAGACTGATTATTTGGTTGATTGTTATTGTATGCGTCGCTGAACATTACCATATGCGTTCTGCTGATTACCGTAACCTACCTGCTGATTACCATATGCCTGTCCTGCGTTACTATAAGCCTGCTGTGTATTCTGCAGATTATTGCCGTATGATTGCTGAGTATTACCATAAGCCTGCTGATTAGGATAAGCCTTCTGTGCGTTACCGTATGTTTGTCCTGCATTACCATAAGCCTGCTGATTGCTATATGCCTGCTGTGTGTTTTGCTGAGTATTATAAGCCTGCTGATTATTACTATAACCTACCTGCTGATTACCGTAAGCCTGTCCTGCGTTGCCATATCCCTGCTGATTGTTATATCCCTGTTGCTGAGTATTCTGCTGATTATTTGGAACATCCTCGTGTATTGTCATACTCTGTGGCTTAATGGTGGCAGGGTCGATACCTAATGTATCTGCTATAAACTCAGTTCCATATCCCTGATACCATGCTACATTCTGCTGTTCAACGCAAAACATACTTACCTAACTGAGCCATGTTTTTCTGTCCTGCTGACTCTAATTTTTAGGTATAACCATAATACTTACCTGCACTCCCTGTGCGAGATCAGTATCCCATTCTATCTGTACCGCAGTGCCGTTTTGGCCGCCTGTGGAACAAAGGTATTAATGGTGATGATGTACCATTGTCATTGGAATATAGTGTATTGTTCCAATTATATACGACCTGTCCCTGTGCTTTCATCAATCTTTGCTTTTCTCCTGCTTTAAAACTTCAATCATTGCATCAGCCCTGTCCCATAGTCATGTTAAAATCAGGACTGTTTGGGTTCTTTTTCAAGCAAACAGGCTCAAATACTGGATTGATAATCTGTAGTCACTGATTTTGGGTGCTATTTGTCTGATTTGGTCTCCAATAATTTATTACTCATATATGTTGACCATACCTTTAATTATAACAGGTTTATGTGTCTGGGATATTATTGGCGTTGAAATTTGTGATATAATTCATTGCAAAATCTTCCTATATCTTTTAGTTTATATATATAATTGTATACTACATATGATATCATATATAGGTATACAATGTCTATACTGTTATACTAATCTTCATTATCAATCTTTTCACTGTGAGGTGAGAAGATTAATATTGGTCTCATTTGCATTATCTGAAACAATCATTGTTACAGTTTCTTTCGGATAATGGTTTCTAACAGTTTTTCAATCTTTGCTGTCTAAAGTTAAATATAACATTGTTTGTGATTGGCTTATTAAATGTAAGTCTGAATCTTCGTTTTAGTTGAAGAATCGTTTAGCTCACCCTGCTACCGTTTGGTTTAACTATAAACCCGGCTCTTGCATGAGTATCTTTGATGTGTTTAGTATTAACTTTAAGGTATTATTTATATCCTCTGTTCTCATTGTAATACTAATTGCATCATCTGTCGGTTTTTCAGTGCTGATCCTAGATCAAAAGGGTTGTCATAGCTACCATTCTAATTCGAATAGATGGTGTTTCCGTCTATAATATTGAGGAAGTCACCGTTTGCTGCAAAAGATACAACTTCGCTTTCTAACTTCGGTACAACGGATTTTAATGTGTTGTTCATAACAGAAACGGTAAAAATCGTCTGTTATACGCGGCATTAGGGATTAAAACATACTGCACCCATGTGCATCCATCTATGGCTGTAAGCTTTTATTATGTCTTTATCCTTAATTCGTATTGAAACAGTTGCTTTTACATCAACTACATCACTTGTTTCAGCAAAAATTTGATATGTTTTTAAGTTTTCTTTTTAATACATCAGTTTTTATAGTACCGATATTTTTCATTCGCACTTAGAGGTGTTGGTAGTGTACATGTAGCAATAGAGGTATCAAACACATATTTCCTACTTTACAAACAAGTGTTATTATTAATTGTATATTCTGTAACATTGCCACTGTCAAAAAGAACTCATAAATCTTGACAGTGTATCAGAATCACATTTATAACAAGGTTCTTTATTACTCCAAGTCACACCTGTTATAGATGTGACTGTTATTAAAAGGGTTGCTCGTTTGTAAAATGAGGTTTTCATTCTTCCTTTATGAACAATAATTGTTGATTATCGGTGTTTGTACCGATTTTTAACTTTTTCATATATACTTTTCATATTTGTATCCTTTTTACCACAAGCCATCAAACATATCTGACATATTAACCTGACCAGGAGCTGTTTCTGTTGTCTGCTGTGTTGTTACAGGTGCTGTTTCTACTGTAGGTTGCATTGTTACAGGTGCTGTTTCTGTTGTCTGCTGTGTTGTTACAGGTGCTGTTTCTACTATAGGGTTGCATTGTTACAGGTGCTGTTTCTACTGTAGGTTGCATTGTTACAGTTGGTTGTTCTACCGTAGATGGAGTAACTGTGCTTGTATCTGTTGTTACAGCCGGTTTGGTTTCTGCTGTCTTTTTCTTGCTTGCTCTTGTTTTCTTTGGAGTAGTCTTTGTGTCAGTGTCACCGTTAGTTGGTGCTTTATCCTTAGTTACTGTTTCAGATGAGTTATAGAACTGTTTATACAGTCCAAAGACTACATCTGATCTACCCATTGCGTATTTAGGTATAGAATTGTTCTCTTTTATTTTGCTTGTCACCCATTTTGATGCTTCACTATACAGTTCTTTTTGTTTTTCAAGTTCAGCTTCAACTTCAACTCACTTTTTCCATTGACATATTGAGTGGAACTGTATTCATTAATCTCTGCACACTCTGCCTTAGATGGATTTGTCGCTAGTTTAGTAATTGAAACGTTGTTACCTAACATCTCATTAATATATTCATAACATTTTCACTACAAACTATTTGAAATGTTCTTTAGTAGTTCCTCAAGTGTACAGTCTGATAGATTTTTCTGTGGTACATTTGTAGGTTCTATATTTAATTTTTCAGCTTTGTCATTATTGGTTCTATTGTTGCAGTCTGTTCAACTGTAGGTTGTGTTACAGGTGGTTGTTCAACTACTAGATTGTTCTACAGGTGACTGTGTTGTTGCAGTCTGTTCAACTGTAGGTTGTTCTATAGGGTTGTGCTTATAGGTGGCTCTATTGTTGCAGTCTGTTCAACTGTAGGCTGCATTATAGGTGTCTGTGTTGTTATAGACTGTTCAATTACAGGCTGTTCAACTATAGGTTGCTGTGTTTCTGCGTTTGGTATATTAAATGTTTCAGGATATTATTAACAGTTGGCTGTTGTATATATCCTGTATTAGGTTGCGGTGCATATCCATTTATAGGCTGTTGCATATATCCGGTATTAGGTTGTGGCACATATCCATTTACGGGTTGTTGCACATATCCTGTATTAGGTTGTGGTGTATATCCGTTGTTTGCAGGCGGTACCATAGTAGGCTGTGGCACATATCCATTATTAGGCTGTGGCATTGTAGGTTCTGTGCGTTGGATACTCAATCGGTGGTACTGCTGGTTCATTCAAACTGTGGTTCAGGTGTTGTCTGTTGATTTAGTACTTCCTGTGGAATTTCTGCAGAGGAGGTAATTCAATTTTATCTACCATTTGATTATTAAATTCTGTGAAATGGATTATCTCCAACTTTTTCAATCATATTTTTGCTCCTTTTTATATATTTTATATTATTTATTTTTATAATTGTTAATGTTGTTTAGTATCTTGATATTTGCTTACATAGATCCTTTCTTAATATTGATTTATATGTGTTTGTCAATTTGTGCTATTATATAAATAGTGATATAGACAGATAGTGATTTAACAAAAATACAAATAGAGAGTAACTTATGCAACGTCGATTTTTTGATGTTGTAGCCATAGGATTTGTTGTTTTGTTGCTTGTGTTTGTTTTATACAATGGCAAATACATTCAACTGTTCAATGACAAATTTATGGCTTGTTCAACGTCGCATCGAATGAGTCCTGAGCTAAATAAAGGGGCTTTAGCAGATAATACTGTAAATGATTCTGATATATTTGACGATGAATCTCAAATATCAGATCCAAGTGAATCATCCACATCAACTGTATCAACACATGAATCTATTGATTCGTATGATTCAGATAGTTCAGATAGTTCTAAGACATCTAAATACTTAGATGTTGATGTGTATGACATATCTTGGGGTGATACATTATCAGGTATATCTCGTCTAACAGGTACATCTGTAGATGAACTCGTTAAACTTAATGATATTTCAAACCCTAATCTTATTTATTCAGGTTCTTCAATTAAGATAAGACAGGTGCGTTAAGCACCTGTCTTTATTATGGACACACACTTTTTATTCATACATCTTCATCATGTCTGTTACGAGTTCTGCGAAGAACAATTCTTCTACTTTAGTTATAACTGTCTTTGGTTCACTTATAAAGTTAGAGTCGTTTGATATCGAGAATATTTTTGTTTTCAGCTATTAGTGTTTCGATTTTGCTATCAAATTCTTTAAATATTTTTATCCTCTGATGATGCTCTTGCTTCAAATTCTTTATAATATCCGACTTGTTCTTTTTCACCTTTTTGATAATTCTCTGCTGATATAGATATCTCTGTGGTTTTTGTTAGGCATTAGGTATAATATTAGGAATTTTTATGTCCGCATATTCTTAAGTAATGCATATATTCCGATAGGATCTATAATGTAGCCGTCTGCCTTTTTCAACCTGAGATTTTGTTGCAAAATAGTCGTTGCCCGCAATGGTTGTTTTTGCAATTACTATATCATTTTCTCAATCTCTTTTGTTCATCTTTTGTTATAAAGATATGTGTATCTTCACTCTCAAATCGTTTTGGTCTTGTAGCATATGATTTTTACAAATGTCATATTTGCATGTTTTTTCAAGAGCTTCTCTGAGAGTATCCTTTCCTGTGGCTGTTCTACCTACTATTAAAAGTTTCATGTATCTTTCTCCTTTACTGGTGTGTTACATAAAATATATATATTTTTATTTTGCTATATGAATTTATACATTTTTCAAAAATGATCAAATAGATTTTTGTTTTTACCTGTTACGGCAAAGTTCTGATTTATCTATGTCATACATAATAGCAATATCGTTTTTGTAAAAAGTCAATATCCTTTAAATCTTTGCTTAGATTATATCTTTACTATATATCTTACATATCTCAAATAGGTCTTTTGGTTTAAATTCATAGTGTATATAGTCACTACCTGTTAAATTATAGCGTTTTATTAGGGTGTTACGTCTTAAAAATAAAAGAGTATAAACTGTCACATTGCATTATCGCTACATTCTTTGATTGCTTTTAGGTTTCTATGCGATAATCTACAGTAGCATCATATATTTCATCGGATACCATACCATAAATGTATTGTTGCAAAGTGATATTGACATTCATATGGGCATTTATCATCATTTTCTGTGTTTGTTAGTATATATATCTTCCAGTAACCATGATGCGTTTTTGTTGCTTATATTATCAATAAGTGTTTTGATGTTCTCTTTATGAGAGTCATTTGTGTTATCGTATAGCTCGTTTATGCCGGTTGCTATCTGTTTGATCTTCATTATTTTAATCCTTCCTTTATTTTATTATATTTATCATCATCTATATTGTTATAAAAATTATACAGCACTTTATTTATGTAGTTATACTCATTTAGATGTGTATCGGTATAGTTATACTTACTTTTAACATACTCAATATTGTTAATGAAGTTTTCTAACGAGTGAATGTTATATCCATTAAGTAATTCTGTTACACTTGAAAAATTCTATAGCAGGTTCACCGTCATCGAATACATTTTTGTGTTGTTTTTAAGTAGTCATTACTTATATGCATGATTTTAATGCAAAGGTCTGTATTTATTTTACATCCGGTATGAATGTTATTAAACTTTGTATTTCTTTTCTTTAGTGAGAAAAACCAAATATTAAACGCTTCAAAATAGAATATTTGTAACGGCAATTACTAACATTGATACTACAAGTGATTTTATAAAAAGTATTTGTCATGTTGTAGTTATGGCGTATATATACGCATAATCCGGTACAATTATTGTTATCATTGCGATTGCAAACCGATTTTTACTTGTTTGAATATTCTTTCTTCTTTAATAAAAGTAGCAGACGTAGGCTAATCCTACGCATACTACAAAAATCAAAATAATTTATCATTTTTAATACCTCTGCAGGGTTATATATTGTATGTTTTTAAGTTGGGATCTGTCAGATTGAATGTTTCATATTCAAACTTATAACAATTTTGATCGAAAGTTTGTTCTCAAGTTTAAATAATCCGTTTTTCATATGATGGAAATTGTATGTACATCAAAAATGTTTTAAAGATTTATTACGGGTATCGCTTTTTCGTAGTAATCTATATCAAATACAGTTGATTTATTACCTCATCAAGATTGTCGTTACTATTTTCTGATATATCTAACACTGAGTATGCTGTTTGTTTAAATGGACGAGTTCTGTGTATTCAAAAATCTAATTTTGCTATATAGGTTTTCATCACATGTTTGCATTGTAAAAATTTGTTCTTTTAATTTATCTATTGGCAAATTATCGTTTATGGATAGATTTAGATCATCATGATATAAGGAAAGTAAGTAGTCAGATGCATCTTTGGTTTTATTAAGCATGTGGATAAGTAACATAAGATGTTATTTTTGTTTTACTTTTCAATTATCATAATTCCATTTACATTATACATAAATTACTCCTTTATGTTTTATTTTAAACCGGTCGAAATCGACCGGTTTAGTTCTTAAGTTTTTAAGTATTTCATCATCTGATGTTGTGTTGTTATGCTTTATAAAAATTCATTAAGTTTTTGTATTTATCCAGTCATATTTATTATCCAATGTTAAATGATTGTTATAGTAATCATTTAGGTATATGATATTTAAAAGCAAAGTTATTGATTGACTTTTATATTCATATACTCAAGGTTGCTTGTAGAAGTATATTCATTAAATCTATCTGTATCAATGGGTTTACTTTTTGTATAATGGAAGACCATTATAAATATCATGTGCTGTAAATAAGTTAGTTTATAGTTACATTCTCAGATATGTTATATTCTTTTTAGCTTTTCTTGCATAGTGGTATTATAATTGCCATTTTTCGATGTTGTGCTTCTAAATTCTTAACAGCTTTGCCACTTGGATATATTACGATTACAGATAGTATAATTAGCATTATTCCTGTTATGGTTATAATACCGTTGAATATGGTTGCGGAACTAAATAATCCTTTTTATAAGCAGTAGACCTCCTAACATTGCTATTAGTATTATTAGACTGTTTCTGATGAATTGCAAGCTATTAAGATCTGTGATATTTAATTTGCTTGTTAAGTAGTTAAAGTACGATAGATAGTCTAACATTGTTTATGCTCCTTTCTTTTTATTCTAAAAAGTTTTGGTAAGTTATTGATTTGATTAGTGAGTTGATTAGCTTTTGCTTTGAATTAAGCTTTCAATTTCAGCTTTACATTCCGTAACCGTATTTTTCCATTTGCTCATTAAACGCATCAAGATGGTATTCGGAATCGGTTTGTATTGTTTGTAGTATGTGGTTTGCAATACTTGTCAACTTTTCTTTATCCGATTTTTAGCTTTGATGATTCTAAAAATATTGTTTAGTTCATGTACTAAGTTTTTGGTTTCTTCGTTGATGCTTTTTAAGTGGTCTTTAAATTCATTTGCATGTTGCTCGACTATTGATTTATAAGGTGGTTCTTCACATCTGATTGTGGGACCTATTGGCTTTAGTGTGAAAGTTATTGGTGTGGCTGTTGATCCAATCTGTGTTAACATTTGTGCAAATTGGTTCTCACTCATTTTAAATTGCATTAACTTTTTAGTAGGGTGATACCAGTTTGTGTTTTAAATGTCTTTTTCTTCGCAATTCGATATTTCTATCTGTATAAAGCTATGACTTTTAATAGAACTACCAAATAATACTGCAGGCGATCCTGTCCTCTTGATATTCGTATTGCACCAAAACTTTCATGTGAGTTTGTTTGATCATTATTGTTCATATTCTCTCCTTTTTATATTTTATTTAGCGTAGCTGTTGCCTGTTTTATAATCAATCACAATTCCTGGTTGTACATTAAAGCAGTATACACAAAATTGTAAATTGTTATCTTCTACGGACTTGGCTTCCATAATTACACCTCTACATATCAGTTCATTATCTAAAAATATTGGTGTAACACGATATAGTACGTGATGTCGGTATCATCTATATATTTTTTGTTTTATTTTTCAAATGGTAACATACCTGATATGTTTAAATATCTTGTACCTGTAGTTAGATTTTTTTCTCATTGGCGTTTTGACCTGATAATTCAAATGCTATAAGATGGCATCGGTTATACAGATATAAATCTTTTATAATACCGGATATTTGACCGTATGCCAACCTGCAGGCTTTATCATACCTATTGAATCTCTTTTTTCAGTAGGTAGTGTTTCAGGACCAAGACAAGCCGTTGCAAAGCACCCACTCTACCTAAGCTATCTAAATCTACATGGTCTTGGAACGGTGTTGTTGGTAGATTTTCATTTATAAAGTATGGTACATTATTATTCAATTCTACATGGATTATCGCTATATTTTATTTTTAGGTATATTATCATATTCATAATGTAGCGGTGAGTTGTTAGTAGTTATTACATGTGGATCGTAGCCTGTTATATGCATAATAAGTATTGTAAGTACACTTATTACCGTTACCATTGAACTGATTAACAGTTTGAATTTTCGTTTTTCGTTCATATTAAATCCTTTCTTTATGTTTCTTTAATAACTGCTTTTGATTAAATGTGTAAGATAATTTTTCTGATTTATCTAGCAGTTACTATTTTTCAAACTTGTCCCTATATATCTTTTTTGTTGCTACGTAGTATAATATTGATAAGATTTTTCTCATTACTCGGTAATTGTGTTTTTTTATAAGGTCACAATATATTTTTATCATATTGTACCAGTTTGCTACAGTTGTAAAATCAAATGCTGATGTATCTATAGTTCCGTTACTTCTACAAATACGGCTTTATCATATAATCCTGAGTTAAGCAGATACTCTACAAGTGGTCTGTCGTACTCTGTGAGAGGTTCAAAAGTGTGTTATGGTAATATCCTTAGGCTTTTACTATATGTCTTGCTACAGATGCATACAGGGTCTCTACAGGGGTCTCCTTTGTTGTTTGTATTTCATTACCAGTAAATATACATGCATGATCAAATAAAAATTCAAAATGTCTTATCCTTTGATTTTATTACACTTTTAAGCATTGCGTTTGGATAATCAGTATAGTTACTCGGATACTCAAACAATAAGTGCATACCCTTACCTGATATTGATGTCTCTGCGTATATCGGATTCAATGTTTTGCAGTAGTTTTTAAACTCTTCACTGCATAACTTTCTACATCTAGTATCATATATCCGTCGGGGATTGTCATTGTTATGATAGTGCATCGGTTATATGATAACACAACGTATTATAATCTACAGTTTGTGTTTTATCTCTAGCAGTTAGTCCGACAATTTTACCTCGATTTATTGTTTCTATGAAATTAACCGGCATTTTGTCTTTTTGTTGATAGTGTCCATATTGGCATTTGTTTTAGCTTTTCAGGTACATTTATATGTTTAGTTCGCATTTTTACATATTAAATCCCTTCTTTTTAGTAAAGTTATTTTTAAAAATAAGGAGAGCAACGCTCTCTCCTTATAGTATTTTCAATTTATTTGTAATTATTCGTATAGTGATACCTCAGTTAATCTGCTTTCTATATACAGGTCATCTAAAAAGTTTGTTAGCCCAATCATAATAGTTTTCTTCCACAAAGTTTGATCTGTAATAACTGTCCATATTAGTAAGTTCAATATGAAAGTGGATAATGAGTGTATGTGGGTTGTGTTCGTATGATCTCAAGCGGTAATATAGATAGGTTTCCATTGTTGTATTTTTGGATCTTTGTTGCCGTATCTGTTGTATTCGATGATAAGTGGCATCATATCAAGCAGGCTATCTACGTTCCATGCTTCGAGTTTAGTGTCACCGAATAGTTTCATCTGATTATCTACGTGTATTTTATAAATTCTTCTCTTTTTGAGCCCATGATATCAGACATAGAGCTATCTTTTTAAATCAGGTGAGCTTTCCTTAATCTTATTGACGATTATTTCAGCTATCATTAAATAATTAAACATTTTTAATCTCCTTTAATTTTTTATAATTTAGTATCATTATACTATTATTTTTGTATATACAATGCTTTTAATTTAGATAATATTAATTATGCAAAATTTTGTAGTATCTCATCATTATCTATTTTTTTCAGCTACGGTTGAATTGTAAAACCTGTTGAGATATGTTGTTATCCAAGCGTAAAAAGTCCTGTTTTTATATAATGATTATTATAGTAGTTTGTTAAATAAACTATATTGGTGTGCAGATTTTTAACAGACTTTATATTTGTTTCTTTTTATAATTATATCTATCGGCAGTTTATACAGGTTTCCTACTTCATCTATATTTGATTCATATTTACAATCATATTTAAAGAAGTTAAGTAATTCGTTATCTGTTATATCTTCCGATGTTAAGTTTTTATTATATGCTTTCCAATTTCTACTTGCTTTTGCTTTTTCTAAACTCTTGTCCCAATTCTTTTTAGTAATTCAGTTTTATCATAGCAATCTGCACCCATATGGTATATTTTTCCACATTATAAATATTACTATGATTGGAGCAAAAGTATACAAATACATTAATAAAATCATTAAGATTATCAAGATCGAAGTCGAACATAATGTGACACCATATTATTGTTAATCCGATAGCGATTAATCCCAAAAATATACCTAGATTTGTTAACTTTGTCATTTTCTCTCTATCGGATACAAACTCGTTTTTGGATAATTGGCATCTACGTATTGTTGTTCTTCATATTTGAACCGGTCTGTGGATGTATAGGCTTTGTTTCTTATTATTTTTTTAATATTTTGACATAATCTATCATATTATTATTTCCCTTTTTTGTTTTACTTTAAATTTTCCAACACTTCACTATAGTCAATACTCATATTGTTGTCTTTTTTTGCTTTTTAGGTAAAGGCATTTAGTGTTTCATTTATCCGGGACGCTCTTAGGTTAGATATGTAATTTTCATTATAAAACTTGTTTAAATATTCCCATGTTAAATATAAAGTTTTTACTGATTTAATACCTGTTACTTTAAGTATTTCACTTAAAGGTAGAATGTTTAGATTCCCTTCGGTATATTCAAGGTTATCTTTCATATTATAATATTTGTTGCTATATTTAGTTAGTTTATCAGTTTCATCAAGTGTTAAATTAGTTTCATTAAATAATTCCTTTTGATAATCAAACATATATTTTTGCCGGAATATTTAATTCGGCAAGTACTCGATATTGTTTTGTTCGCATTGCTTTTTAAAAACAGTATTCTAAATAGCAGTATGATTAGTACGGCTAGTAATATATAGATAGCATATGGTAATGTTATATCTAATATGCTAGGCTCTCTTATTACTTCATGTGTTGCATATATATATTTACTCATTGTACTTGAGAAGCTATCTGTAGTGTAGTTGACTGAACGATACAAGTGCGGTTAATATAAGCAAAAGGCTTTGTACTTAAAAACAGATTGATGGTCAATGTGTATTTTATGTTTAATTGTGAAGGTGGTATTTTTTCACTAAATGCAGGCAAAATCTTTGTTTGATTTAATCATTTCATTACGATATATCTCGCTAGTGTCGTTTTGATAGTTGCTTTGTTACGGCACTTGTTATTTCTTTTCACATAAAAATAATTAAACATATATTTTTGTCTCCTTATTTGTTATTTTTATTATTTTTAATACATAGGTGTAAGATTTACACCTATGTATTTCTCAATTTTCATATTCCAGTTCGATAACATCTAAATAGCTTTTCTAAATCAAGGTTAGCTATAAGTCTTTCTTGATATTCTTTATCAAGCAGGAATAGATTATCATTTACAACAGTTACATTATATGTAGGTTTGATGTTTGTTACCTTTGATACGACACCATCTCTACCAACAGGCTCTTTTTAAGAGCAAGTTGTCTTTTATTTGTTCGAGTGTTCTTCTAATATTCTCATTATGCTGAATGCTTCTCTCACCGTTTTGCTCTTTTTTAACACTTGCAGTAGTTATTGTTTTGTATTCGAGTTGCATTAAGTGCTGATTACTAAACTCAGGTTTTACAGAAATATTCTTGAGTAGTGGCTAAGTGGTGTTACATTATCATCTTTTACAAGCGATGTTTCTGTTTTGAGTTGTAAGCACCGGGGAATCGATAAGAGCTGTTACTGCTTTTTATGATTCTACTAAACATTAATAGTTTCTTGCCGTTTGATATCTCACCGTTATCATCTTTAAAATAGACGTTTTGTAACATATGCATCATTAATCCTCTATTTAGAGGGTGTTTTAAAGTCAATATTATGTTGTAACATCAATCTAAAGTATTCAACCAACAGATTAGGTACAATAGCAAAGTTTGTGGCTGATTTATTTACAATCGGATCGTTTGCGGACCTAAGCTACCTTTTGCTTCTTTTTAGTTTAAAGTCCGGTTCAAACTGCATCTATTATTTGAGTCTTTTGATACAAGCCATATTTTTCAGGATCTATTTTTATCTTTGTTTTACTATAGATGAAATCAAGTATTACTTGATATCTTCTTCTTTGATGCCACTAGCATATAGACCGTCTGTATTTGTTGATACTGAATCACCGCCAAGTAGTCAATCCATTGTGCAATAACATATGTAAACATTTGACCAATACATCTCATAGAGAATATTGCATTGTTCATCTGAATGTTATTATATTTTGACTTATCGCCTTTTTCATCGGCTTTTTCCTGTTGCGACATTTATAGACTGCTTTGTTCGAGTTCGCTTTTATGGTGGCAAGCTTTGCATTGTTAGTATCACCAATCTTTTTAAATTCTCTTATGTCTTTACCGAACTTTTTCTTTTTCTCATAAATTTGATAATACTCATCAGCATCATATTCGTTTTTTAAATATATCAAGCATAACAAGTAGTAGCGGATAATAGCTTGAAAAAGTCAGCGTATTACTTCTCTGCAAAAAGTAAATCTTACTTTCTTTTAGTGGTATCCGAAAATATGTTTATTGTTTTAATCAAATCATCATGACTTATATTGCCTAAGCCCTAATATGTTGATTTTACATCCATGTGTTCCACCTGTTGACATTGTTATTACAACATCAGTCCATGAACCGTCTTTTTCTAAAGATAGAATTGTAACTTTCTTTTCTTTTGTAGATACAGTCGGTGTCTGTCCGTATAGCGTAGCATAAAAATTCAGATGCATTTGTATTTTTGCCCTCGAAGTCTTTATATAGCTTATAGACTTTATCAAATTCCGCTCTAGCGTTTTCATCTTGTATATTTGAATAAAAAGAAGTCTTTTACAAATTCAGTACGTTTATTCGTTCTATACCGTGTTCTTTTAGCCTTAGCTTCACTTGGGTACATATAGCTTATGTATTGGTAATCTTTTTAGTTTATCATACGGTGCTGCTAATTGTAGCAGTTCTGTTGGCTGATGTATCGTCAAGACTTGGCAGTTTCATTCTTGGGTTTAACGGATCGGGTACTTTTTATCCTTTTATCATTAAGTTGGAAGTTATATTTAACTGCGGATAGCTGTTTATCAGTTCAGCATTAACAGTCATATTGCCGTTATAAAACGGATGTGCAAGTATGTCTTTAGTACAAAGTACATCTGATACACAATACGCTATCAAATCAGCAAGTTGTACTTCAAAGCTTTCTTTAGAATTACTCTTATCACCTTTTTACATTTTTGATTTTTCTATATTTGCAAACCTAAGTTACCTGCAATCTCTTTTAATGCCATATGACTATCTGCACCACTTAACAGGTACGTCAATATGTTTACCGCTATAGAGTCAGTTTTTGTCTAATGTTTTTAGCAATAGGCTTATCATTTAGAAACGCAGGCATATTTTGTTTATAATATTGAAATAATGTATTATTGTAGTTATACATTATTTGTGCGGTTGTAGGTTTTATTGTTAAGACTTTTAAGTTTTTGTGGTGGCATCACTTTAGCTGATACACTCATAGTTGCATCAAAAAGAGTGCAAGCATAGTTGTATCATACTGAATACCGTTAAAGTCTGTTACATAGTAAGACTTTTTGTTTGTAAGTATAGTATCTACCATATATCTATCTTTAGCTTCTAGGTATAACTATGTTTGAGGGTATATCGTAGGCAACTGATACTTCCTCATATTCATTTGTGTCTTTAAAACTCCTGGAATCTATTCCCCAAAGTCTTGCAAATGTGTCAATACATTCGGTTTGTTTAAATCAAGCCATTCTATTTTTCATTTGTTAATTGCTTTGTTTACAGTAAAAATTTTTTTAACTAATATTGTCTTTTATACGATTCTATGTCAATATTATTTGACATAGAATCATCTATTTTATATACGATTAAAATCTTATTGTCCATGTGAAATGCACCCATGAACACAAAGTATGTTTTATCATTTATGATTACAAACTTTGTTGTTTCCGTATCGTATATTAGGTTTTTCATTCTAATACCTCCGTTCTAGTGAGCATACGATACCTTGATTGGGCAAATATCGGTATATCTTTACCTGTGGCATTTGAGTGCAAAGTGACCAGTTGTTTAATCCATATCTACTGATAAGTGGCTCAGGTGTAGTCATTTCTGCATTGGTTATTCTTGTAGTAGCTGTACTCTTGTCAATAACCCATCTGTAGTACTTGGTAGTACCTGTCACTTCATCTGTAACTTCCATTTTTGCATCACTACTTATGCATATACTCATGAGTTTTTCTGTAAACGTTGATTTTGTTAGTTCAACGCTTGCTTTTGCATTTTCTTCACGCCACTTCTTGTATAAATCGTATGCAAACTGAAGTGGAACTCTATCCCACTTAAACTCAATGACCACATCATTATAGAATTGTCTTAATGTATCATTACTTGCCTTTATCTCAGATAAAGTCTCTTTTTGCAACCTCAGGCTCGTCAATATCGTAATATTCAGGTACAAGCATGAGCATTTTATAAAGTACGTACTCAAGAGTATCCTGCCTACCAAGGTAGTCTTGTTTAATCCACTTTTTTTCTTTTCCTGTAAAGCATTTATCCATAGGGTATAGAGATAAATCGTCTATAAAAGTGAATCTGTAGTATCATTTATTTTTAGGGTATACCGTTAATACACTGTATGATTACACCTCTAAATCTGTAAGATGTAATATTTTTGTGCTTTTCATTTAGCGGAATTTTATCCTTGGTGATTACAGCCTTAAGTTTATCTGCGTCTTGTAAGAAGCTTGAAACAGGGTTTTCATCACACATTATTATGTTTTTGTTCTTTATAGGGCTTAAACCAAACTGATCACCAAATTGCTTTAGCGGTACAGTTGCTATATTTTGTCCACCACAAGATTGTTATAAGTTGACAATATGAACCTTTACCGTTATTACCACCGGGATTGAGTAAGAATAATGCCTTGCCCCAAGCTACGTTAGGTCTGATTGTAGCACCGATATACTGCCACAATGTATTTATAACAGCAGGATCATCGGATAATGAGTGAAACCAACTTTCAATATCCCAGTTCTCACCATGATCAGTATATATAGGTGGTCTTGACATTTTAGGGTTGAAGTTTACAGGTATCTTATTTATAAATACCATGCTAGGTGTAAACGGTAAGAGTATTTTTATTTTTTTGTAATCAAATATGCCGTTGTTTACAGCTACTAAGTCATTGCTTATAGTTCTTTGAACTGTCATTACATTGTTCTTTAACCACGCAATTATATCGTCAATATCCTTATCCTTTAAACCTCTATGATAACTTTGTATTAAGGACTTAATATAACCTGTGCTTGTAGGTGTATAAGCCGTATGCCGTATCAAACGGATCGTCAATGTATACTGCCAGTTCCGCATTGTCATCTTTTGTATAATCAGAACTTTTCAATGTAAGAAAGTTTAACTATACATATATACGCATCATAATTATACCAATTTGTTGATTGGTCAAATCTTCATTTACCTTAAATGCACATGGATTTGTTTTTATCAGCTTTTTAAAAAGTTGGATAGCTGTTGTTACATATCCATAGAGTTCGCTTATAAACATTTCTCTGCATTCATATCAGTTCTTATCTGAATGATTTCCTGCGGAGTTTTTGTATTAATTCATTAGTTAGTTACCTACAAATTGCGATTTTGTAAGCTTTTGCTTGTGCCGTATCAGTGCCATGTTATTACCTCTCTAAACTAAAATGTAAAAACGTGTTATACTGTCATCTAAAATCAATATTTAATGTGTCTTTGCTTATTACAGCGTTTGCACACTTTTCTTCTATTATTGATTTAAGTTCATTTATATCACTTAGTTCATTTATATTAACATAGCTCTACAATCTCGTATCTTTTATATACAGCAAAAATCCTTTGCTGAGCCATCTAAACATTTGTGTATCAAACACAATCAATACTTTTTAGATGTTAATTGTTCCATTACATTGTCGTGTAGAATAATCTTGTATTTGGCAACTTCTGTGCTCCGACCACCAATCCATCTTCAATCCAATTCCTTACAGTACAACTTGATATACCGAGTGCCTTTGCACATCACTTACTGTTACAGCCATTATTATCTACCTATATGCTAAGTTTAAACCTTAAATATCCTTTCATAAATTTTATAGGTAGATTATAGCATAAATAAAAAGATTTGAAAAGTCGATTTTCAATTTATAAGCATTATAAAATCTTGTTCATTTGTAAATATGAATTGGTTATTTACTTCATCAAAGTATATTTTTGACGGTACAGTAACAGGTTCGTTTATGTTATTCTTTACAAAATCTATGTTTGCTTGTTTATTCATATCAGCATAATATACTAATTTGTTATGCAACAGACCATTTATTTTTGATTTATATTTTTTTACATGTTGGGCAGGTTGTCTTTATTAAGATGGCTGTTTGCCCCGGTTTTTAAATCTGATAGCATAATTTCTTTATCGGCTACATTGAATTGCCGTTTATCATTACGGATTTTAAGTCCGATTAGAATCAGAATCATTAGGATAATTAGAGCTATGTATTTTTGATTGTTTTTCATATGTTTTTCCTTTTCTTTTAATTATGTGCGGTAAATTACGTCAGTATTTGTCAGTAAATGGTGTCAGTAACTGCTGACAAAGGGTACTGACAAGACTTATTTTGTCAGTATTTTGCAATTTTTTACTGACATGATTTTTGTATAATATGTATAGCAAAAAATAGATACTATAGGAAATGTCTTGTTGATATTGCCTTTTTACCGATTTTCACTATTTATTACTAAATTATGAATTTCTCGTAAGAAATAGGCATTTTTCAACAAATAATCTTTAGTTATATAATTTGTATAGTTGCAACTGCAATATATCATTTTACAAGTAAAACTAACTAAATTACTGTCAGTGTCAGTAGTTTAAATACTGACATACTGACATGCTAAAAGATACATTACTGACAAATACTGACATAAAGAGTGGCTTAAAAATAAGGGTTTTTATGTTTTTGTCAGTATGTCAGTATAACTATATATAATATATAAATTAAAAATTTTTATATAGTATATACTATTTACAATTCTTAATTTTTATTTTTACAATGAATGTTACATTGTAAAAAAATAAAAGTTTTATAGCACTGACATACTGACAAATCTTAGTTTATAGGGTTATTGTAATGGTAAATTATTATTTGTAAACCACCAGTATATGTTGTAAGGTCTGTAGTAAACTTTGACGTAGGTGCTTGTCTACCTGCATTTGGATTATTCAAATAATGCATTTTAAAATTAGTTGCTGTTTTGTATAACTTGAGCATCATTTAGTGTTGTATTGCTAATGCTCTAATATATTTATCTATACCGTTTATGATTGCTATATTAAAGTTACCTTTTGCGTAAAATCTTGCCAGTAGTGTGCATAAAATACACATATAGCATACATATTGTGGGTTCACTTCTATCAACGTATAGCTGATGTATGAATCTATATCGTTTGTCCAATTCTGAGGATTTATTGATATAGTTTCCAATAATCTGTTTTTGCGTATAGATTATCTCCAAATGTATTACAAAAATAATATCAGATAATCTTTTTCGTTTTTCTACCCGACGAGATTGCTACCATTATAAATATAACAAAAGCAATATGTGTAATATAGGTATAAATCATTTGAAATCATATAAATAACCTCACTTTATATTTTTGTCAGTTTGTATCATATAAGTTATCCAATCTCACTCTATATTTTGTATCTGTTATTCTTTCATATTCAAATCCTGATACTAAATTTTTCAACTGTATCGTTTGCAGGCAGAGTACATGTGATCGAGATAAACAAGTCTTGGTGATATCACTTCGATCTCAACATATCTTTTATTATTTGCTATACTCTCATATAAGTATGATTTTACAAGGTTTATAGTTTGCATTTAGCTATTCCTTTTCTATTAATTAAATTTGACTTTCATATTGAGTTGTATGTTTTTATTTTTGATATATGTTCCTCACTTTCATTTATATTAAAAAGACTTGCTGTAAGCAAGTCTTATATTATTTAGTACATTAGTGGTAGATTTAACTGTGTACAAACAACGTTCATTAAAAATGCATCTACATCTTCTGTGTATACTTCATACATTTGATTTGTTTGAATGTTCCAAACTCTAACAGTATCAACTCTTAAAATGATGCCTGTAAATAGTGCTTGTACCATTGTATCACGTAAATCACTTGTTATTGAGTCATTATTTGTGCTGTTGTCGGAGTTAAAAGCATAGTAGGTAATAGGCATCATCTGCGAGCAGGCAAGGTTCAAATATAACTCTCATTTTTATCCGTGTGCTTTTCTAATTCTTCACGACGACCTCTTGATATATTTTTCGGCAGTAACTTTTTTAAATAACTACTGTCTACTATACTGTTAAGTTTTTTCGTCTTGGATTGGTGAAAATCTTCGTCACCGCAGAATGTTGTCTGCAGTCTTTTATTTATCATGTCTACATCATCTTTGCTGAAGTTTAAACTCTTAATCTGAGTGTAGTAACGCATTTGTCCTGTTTTTACATATGCTAAGAGTCTTGCCTTATCATCAATATTGTTTGGTTTTTATCCAGTCAGGAATTGATACTTTTCGCTTTGTACATATAGTTAAATATTGTATTGTCTATATCGTAATTTTCAAAGAAGTTTGCTTGTATAAATGGTGTGTTATGTTTTTGACAGATCAATGTAGCCGTCTTTACTGTTGTGAGGTATGACTGTGTTGTCGGTTGTTTCCACTTTCGTTACTGTCATCATATTAAAGCATTTATTGACGTTTTCATTGCTTTTATATTGCATTAAGTCATTTTACAGTATTGATGCCGGAAGTGTAAACATTTGCTTTTAATCCAAGCGACATATTGTCCCTCAGCAAGCTTTAATATTTTATCATCAACATTTACCATTTCCATTTGAAGTTCTTTCTTTTTGTCGGTTTTACAAAGATAATGTCATGCTTACCTCTACTCATAGCTACATGCAGAACAGATTTTTTAATATGTCCGGTTTTGTACCCATATTTGTTCGCTCATCAATGTATTTTTCTGTGAAATCTGTTATTACACAAGTATCTTTTTCAAGCCCTTTGCTTCCATCATATGTGGTGAAAATGGCAAGTGAATTTATTGTCTGAGCATCTACGATTATATTGTTATATCTATCTTTTACATAGACTGTGTTTTTATTAAATTTATTAGGATTTTTGCAGTTCTAATTTATTTAAGATATTTGACGCAATGCCGTTTGTTTGCTTTCCTAACACTAAAAATATCTTTTGCTTGTTTGTCTTTTTAAAAACTCACAAGTGTCTTTTGATACTCATAATATGTATACTACAGTCATTGTTTTACACCTATTATTTGCTTTTTCCCAAATATCTCCAATTCTTTTTGCATAGCTTTCGTTTAATCTAAAGCAGTAGGTAAATGTCTTTTGATGTGATCATCTAAGAATCATGTAATAAACTCTCGTATATCTAAAGCTTTGTCTTATCATAGATTTTTGATGCATATCACCGACTACTATCATTTGCATATTGCGATTGTTTTTCTTTATAAGTTTTTAACATGTCAGCGATTTCACCATCAATATCCCGGTATTCGTCTATTACAAGCAGATCTATAGGCGGTATATACGGCTTTTCTTTTTACAAAGTTTATCAATAGGTTTGATACATTGTTTTTAGCGTAGGCTGATACATGTTATATGCATATCCGTGATAATTAGTTACAAAGATGTTTGGGTGATAGCCTATCTTTTTTGTAGCATCTAATTTTAAGAGCTTGTTATATGTAAGATATACTATCTTCTTGTTTGGATATACTCTTATATATTGCTTGCAGAGTTCATTGATTGTAGTTGTTTTTACCGTCGCTGATACAGGCATCTACAAGTACATTGTGACCTTCACATGCAAGATTTATTACACTTTGTTGTTCATCTGTGAGATTGGTGTTCATTTAATCATCTCCTTTTTGTATGTAATTATACTTTTTAATGATATTTTTACAAGGGTGCATTACACCTAGATTATGTCAGTAAATACTGACGAGGGATACTGACAAAGCTTGTTTTGTCAGTAGTTTGGAATTTTTACTGACATAGTTTTATATAGTTTGTACAACAAAATAAGTGATATTGGAATTACATTGTTAAAAAGTGTCTTTTTGGCAGTTTTGACATTTCTTACTAAATTATGAATTTCTCGTAATAAATAGCCGTTTTAACAAATGGTTCTTAGTTATACAATTTGTATATATAGTGTTAAAAATAGTCTATCTACAAGTAAAATCCACAAATTGTTGTCAGTGTCAGTACCTTAAATACTGACACTGACATGTAAAAATACACTACTGACAAATACCGACATAAAAGAGTGGCTTAAAATAAAGGGGTTTTTATGTTTTGTCAGTATGTCAGTATAATATATATATATATAAATTAAAAATTTTTATAAGTATATATAGTACCCACAATTCTTAATTTTTCCATTGTATACAACTGATATTGTAAGTTAAAAATAAAAAGTTTATTTTGGCACTGACATTACTGACATACTGACATTTGCCTGTAATTGCAAGTGATACATATTTTTATAATACATATCACTTTGATAATTTATACATTTAACTCCACTTTCAATTCCTGTAGCTTGTTATTTATGTCTGCTAGTTTATGTTTCATTTCGTTGATTTCCTCACTGTTAGTTAAGTTAACTTCGATTTGTTCATTTTGCCAAACATCTTTCAAGCTCTTCTTTACCAATCATTTTTCTACAAACTCATATTTACCCATGTAGTCATCATGATGTTTTTGTAGTTTTTCAGTTATACCTTTGATAAGTCTGAATATTCGTTCGACTATTGACTCTTGCATACTGATTGACATGGAGTATGTTGCAGTTCTTTTCAGTACAACTTCTTTTGAGTGTTTTGGTTGAATCCATGCTTTGAAGCTCTTACATATACTTTGAAACCATAGAAGTCATCAAACAGCGACATTCTTGACGAGAATAAATATCTATAGCACGATTTTTATTGTTTCTTTGATGGTTCTATCCAGTTCTTCTGTGTTTGCATTATTAGGTGGTATGTTTGCTATCAGATTTATGGTATCTTGACCTAAGGACTTTAGATAGTTTACATCATCGAGCATTGCGTTATAGTACTTTGCGGTTTATCATTTGTTCAAGTTTAAACTTTATCTGTACTTTATTATTAGCTACTCATGCTACATAGCCCTGAGCTGTATTTCTAATTTTTACTCTCATTTTGCAGTTCAACATAGTCTTTTATTCTTGAATCTCCGATTGCAAGTGCTTTTGCTTCTGCAAAGTTTAATGTAGTTGATCATCATTATCTACAATTCTGTCAATATCTTTTATTGTTCATGATTGTAGATATAAACCTCTGTTTATTCTCTAGTGTCTGCCATAGGGTATGCGTCAAAATGTTTTAGCTGTAATATATCTATATATACGAGACTTGATTATTGTTTCCACGTCTTTTTAATTCTACCGACTCTTTGCTCAAAGGTCGCTTGGTCGCCATGGGATATCAGGTCATGTATTTACAATGAGTTTATCTTGGACATTTACACCTGTACCAAGCTTTGATGTTGAGCCTATAAGTATCTTAACCTTACCTTGCCTTACAAGATTGTGTAGGTTTTCTTCTTCCTGTTTTGTTTTAGCATCATGTGTACTTTTATCTCGCTTTCAGGTATACCGTATAACATAAGTTTTTCTTTTTATGTCGTCATATCATTAAATATGACCCTGCTTTGGTGTTGACATATCACAAAATATAAGCTGAGTTTTTATCAGGAAACTTTTTATATACATTGTACATTGCTGACAAGGTAATTTACTTTTTGAGCTGGAATAGTCTTTTCGTTATTTCTATACAGACGAAGATCTAATGCTATTTTCTTTCCATCGTTTGTCACATTTAACATATTATCTCTGTTGGATCTACTGCTCTAGCTTTTTATTCTGTCAACTCGTTCGTACCAATTCTTGTATAGCTTCTTTTTGTTCATCGCGAGTCTCTATCTCACAAAGCATTACCGTCTCTTTTGGTGTTGGCAGGTTTAAGTCACTTTCATTTTTAATATCTGCGATTTGAGACAGTGATGTTATCAGCTCAGGAAGAGAATAATATTTTTACGATTCGGTTCTTTTTGTCTGAATGTAGTTGCTGTCGGATCAAGCTCTATTACATTTTCCACCTTACCGAATAGCTAGAAATCCAGTCATCAAAAGCTTTGGATATTCTTATCTTCAGTTCCCAAGGCTCAAGGTATCTTTGTATAGTGTATAGCCTCATTTACGGAGTTACTTATTGGTGTACCTGTTGCAAATATTATCTTTCCGTTATGCAATGAATTTATGTGCTTTGTTTTTAGGTACATATCGAATGCTTGCTTTGAGTTTGTAGTAGAGACACCTGCTACATTTGACAGCGATGTTGTGGTATACAGGTTTTTTAGATATGAGCTTCATCTACCACAAGACAATCCATACCCTAAGTTCTCAAACGACAGACAATCTAAGTCTTTATTTACATCTACCAGTTTTTCAATTTGGCTTTGTATTTGGATTTTCTTTTTATTTAAGGCTCGTATTTTGCTTTGCTTTGCTGAGTCCAGTTATTCCATCGCTGTATTTTTGTTGCATTTTATCATATCGTTTTATCTTTTGATATTTCGGTGTGGACTTCTTTATCAATTAAATCTTCTCAATTCCGATTTTTATGAATTGAGAGTGACCTATAATTATTGCATCATACATATTCATTGCAATGTTGTTGATCAAATGCTTTTTCTGTTTCCGAGCTCAAAGGATTTTTCATTTGCGAAACATACATTGCTAGTAGGATGCAGGTTGTGAAAAACTTTTCAACTGTGGTGAGGGATTAGGGTTGTTTTGGAACAACAAATAAAAGCTTTTGTTTATAATACCCAGTCTTTTAAGTTCCATAATACCTGCAATCATGGTATATGTTTTACCTGCTCCTACACAATGACCAAGAAGTGTGTTTTTATTATGGATTATTTTTGCAATAGCATCTTTTTGATGTTTATCAAGGTTGATATTTTTGTTTTGTGTTTTCCAGCAAAAGATAATCACCTGTTACAGTTCTTTGATTTTGTGCGTCATGAATTTTTCTCTATATAGAGTTTCAAGATAGTCTGCATAATTTGTTGTGACAAATTCCTGCAAATGCTTCTTTTAGCTTTTTCAGCTCGTTGCTCTAAAAAGTACAGTACCTTCTTCATCAAGTACTGATTTATCGTTTATATCTTTTTATATACTTTTTAGAGGTGAGTTTGACATTAACTTTACTAAGACACCGAACGCTGTATGAGTTAGACAACCGAACTCGTTATCTTTGGGACTTGATGTGGTTGTTTTTATAGCTAGTATCTCATTTTGTCTCAGTTCTTTTAGTACAGGTGCTCCTGTATTTGTATTTACCCATATATTAAGTACTTTATTTGCAAAATCTTTCAAAGATAAACATTGGTATCAATATGATGCAGGAGTGATTCGTAAGTCGTTTATTGATACGCTTTGAATAGTACTTTCTAAATCCATTATTTGTTCTTTTATATTATTATCAATTATCGGTTGTATATCTTTAAATATGGCATTTAGTACTTTTGTACTTTCAAATGTGTCGTTACAAGTATTATTTATTATACTCATTAGATAATTTAATTGTTCTTTGTCGGTTATTAGCTTTATATAGTCTAAATCTTCCAGCATATGACTTGTTACTAAGTTATGTTTATAAGCTATAGCATTTATTATTTCTTTAGCATTTTTCTCCTTCATATAATAAAAATAATCAGGATCATCACTGTTTGATAATATATCATCTAACGTTTGTGTGATTTTTATTTAGCTGTGATATTTTTGAGCGTATTTATTTTGCTCTCATATTACCTGAGTAATACTCTTCGTTTGGCACTATTTTTGTGTAACAGGATCGACTCTTAGATTATACTTAGTTGTTAATTCAGCTATTGGTGTACATGTTAATTCGCTTACGTATTCGGCATCAAAATACCCTTTGTTGTTGTAGCTTAAAATTTTTGCAGTATCAAAAATCACAATTTTTAAGTTTACCGTGTTTGTTCTCTAAATATGTCTTTTGTTAGAATATCTGATTTTTCATATATGACTACTTTAGGATCGTTTGTAGCTTTTTGTTTTTCAAGACTTAGGACTGCGTAAAATTTATTATTGTTCGCAAATTTTTGCATGTTTTTGTTTACTATGCACCTGTCCATATCGCAATGTAAATGTTTCATATTCTTTATTTAATTTTGTGTTGTCTTTTGACATTATACATTCAGATAATGCGTAGTACAGTTTTTCTAAATCTTGAGTTTTGTGGAGTTTGTATGATGGCTTCATTTGTATTTGCTACTATGTTTTGTGTTTTTATCAGGCATTGCTTCAAGCTTATACCAAGGTGTTTTAACTGCTTTTTGCTTTTTCTATTTGTTCAACTCTATAGCTTAGGTGTGTTGGTATGATTTCAGGTAGTGGATCAAGTGTTTTTACCCATTTACCGAATCTATCTTTTTGTTGTTTCCATACCTAAGTTTATAGATATATCTCTTAGTAAGTTTTGTCTTGTGTTAAGCTCTAATGTATCCAGGTTGTTAGTCTTTTGCATACAGATTATGTTTTGTGCAAAATGTCTGTATTTTTAAAGGTTTCATTATGCAGGTTTTATAACTCTCTTAAAACTACATTCGTTTGTAATTTTATTTAAAATTACTTCACTGTTTAATAGTGAAGTGGGTACAATCAGTAGTAATACACCTTTGTCTACAAGTAAGTCTATGCATTTATACACGAAGTACTCATGGACTTTTTAGGTTTAGATTTTATAATCGGATCATACATAACCGTTGATACAAACGGTACGTTACCGATTACGATATCGAATTTTTACCCGTTTAAAGTCTTTAAAGTTACAGTTATGAATATTAGCATCCGGATGTAATAACTTTTGCAATCTTACTTGATATGGGGATAATTCAACTCCTGATAGTTGAAGTTTGTTATCTCTATCATATTTCCGATACCACATGACGGTTCCAGTATGTTTCCACTTGTTATATTGTTGTTGTAAGTTGCTCATAAATCATATCTACAACATCAGCAGGTGTATAGAACTCACTTAGTGCATTGCTTTTAGTGTTTCTATTTTCATTGTCTGTTAGATAGTTGTTTATCTCAGTGCTGTTTATTATTTCCATTTAATTTTTAATCCCGAAAACTCTTTTAGCTTTTCTTTATTATTATCTTTTTAAATCAAGTAATAAGTTTTCTAATTTATACATTTTTATCCTCTCCAGTTATGTTTTGATATTTTAAAAAGTATTGCAATAGTAATATTTGTTTGCTATAATATAACCATCGAAGGTATTTCGATGATATTATTGTTCCTATTTGTTATTGTTATAGTTACAGCTAAAAGAACCTCATATCGGTGCTGAGGTTCTATTTAATCAATAATTGGTATTGTCACATATTCTTTTGCGTTAAATGCTTTATAGTCAATACATGGTAAATACAGTGATAGTGATTGTCCTATTGCATGTATAAGTGGACTTAATTCATCGTATACTAAATTTGTTTTTATTACACCGCTCAAGTAACGTCGCTTTACTATCGGTGTTCTTAAATCTTGTTTTCTTTTCTATCACATCTCCAAATATTGCCTGTAAATCTTCGTTTCTTTCATTTTCTAAACCTTTTATGATGACTTTAAATTTTTCATTCATCAGGTTTTTGTTCTTATGATATCCATTACAAGATTATCATATCGTTCAGATGATATAGTAAAACTGTCGTTCCATGTATGAGTTCCATCTATTTGTACATCAAAGTACATGTTTTGTATGAGTTATGTCTATTGTTTTTGTAGTGGCGTACAATCTGATATATCTACTATATTTATCAGCGGTTCTTTTTCTACGATTTGTTTTAAATATTCCGGATGTAACTGCAAATCGAATAAATCAACATTAAATAATTCTTTAAGTGATGAAATGATCATATTGTGAACCCAGGTTTCTCTGTTAAATGTTATGTCTGTTATTTCGTCATTTTGCATTACAAATTTAGCCTTGTTTTGATGATAAAGTAGGCAGTTATCACTGTTTTGCAAATACAGGGTATGCCGGTCTATATTCAATGTATAGAGCTTTCTTATCTATGTTGTGCCTTAATAATATATCTTCCCTTGTAGCATTGTATTTGATGATATGTTCGTTACAATCATGTCATCAAACATATATACACTGGTTGTTAAAGCCTGATGTTGTATTGTTGCAATTTATGAAGTTTCATATTTTTAGTCCTTTCTGTTTAATAGAGTTTTAAAGTATATCTTTTATGTTATAATATCTCTTATAATAACTAATGGAGATAATATATTTATGAGTTTATATACTGATTTCATCAGTACTGTCGATGTGTCACGAGAACGGAAGTGATGCACTATATTGTGACAGTTTTGATATGTATACTTTTTAGAAGTTACTCATTGAACCTATTACTATCATGGTGATTATGATTGTGATGGGCTTTAATGACGGAATCTTGTTGCATAGTGGTATGCTAAGACGTTTGGTTATAATGTTCACCTTTATTTACACTGATCCAGTATTTATGCTAATCACAGCATAGCTTATGGTTTAAAACAAAAGTTAACGTGTTTTTGATATGCTATCAAAGTATCCTAATACAAAAACAATTATTACAGCCGATGAGGTATTGGTGCTGATTGTCTTTTCTGGTAGGGTGATACAATGTTATTATTACGGATCATCATGTAGGTGAGTCTAGTGACAGTGTTTCTGCAACTTTTGACCCTATGGTTCTTGATAATTTTAAGTTTAAAAGGGCATATGGTGCGACTGTTATATATCAGCTTATCTATCAGTTGGCAATACAGTTGGAGTGTATCTGATGATGACTTTTTGATATTTCCCGTTTTGAAGTATTCGCAGGTATTGCTACCATAGGCGATAGCATGCCTTTAACAGACTTTAATGTTGGTCTTGTTAGGCGAAGTATCAAACGTCTTATCGGTATTATGAACGGTTTTGTTTATTCGGATGATTTGCTTGTTAATAACGCATATACAGCACTTTTTAACATCATTAGTATGTTTGATGACAAGATTCATTTATAGATAGTGGTTATATGCCTTATTTTTTGACAGCTGAGTTTATATCTTTTTATTATGTTCCTCTTATAAACACTATAAAGCGACTTAATAAACCTTGTAAGTTGTTTTTATGATGTGTTTTTAAATACTAACCTGTTGATATGTTCTTTCAATTTAACGAGGAACGTAAGCAGTTTGTAGAGGAAGTGTTATCAAGTATAGATGTAGCACCCGATGTATTAAATAAGCCACCATTCTTATATTTTATTAATGAGGATAAATACAGTGTTGCAGGACTTATTGCTAATAAGCTTATGGAGCAACCTGTTATCTACCATTGTTCTTGATAAGAACACTTTTGCACGGTTCGGGTAGGAGTTTTAGGTTATTTTCCGCTTTTTGTCTCTCTTTTAAAAGATAACGGTTTTTCAAGCTGGTGGTCATGAACCGCATTTGGTATTGTGATTTAAAAGTATGAGTGATGCTGACAGACTTTATAGTCTTTTAAGTACATCATTTGTTAAGCAAATGTTGTCTTATTTCAAACGATTATCACTTTACATCAGAATCTGTTGTGCTTGATCTTATTGACTTTTTACATGAACCTTAACAATCATGAACCGTTTTGGTTGGGTTCAAAATGCCTTTTTGTCACTTGACATTTGTTTCTCTCAATTTGCAATGAGAGTTTTAAAGGATAAGCATATTAAATTATCGTATCCCCAATACAGATAATCCTTTAATTGATATTATGATTTTTAATTGTCAGAGATTATCCATGTTTTTCAAAAATGTTCCTGATATCACTCAGTGTGGTGATTTTAGGTGTACTAGTTGTTGGTTGCTTATCGTCAATTATTTTAACGGTCGCTTTACGTTTACTTTTTCTTTGTAATGATTTATTCTAATAAAAAGCCGGTCTAATATATTAGATCGGCTTTTATTATTTACTATTCATTGTTGCTTTTGAATATTGTACCGTAGTCTGCATAAGCGCATTTGATGTATCAATTATCTTATTTAATTTCAGTATGAGTTGCATCTATAGTGTCATTCATATCCTGAGTTTATAGCTTTCAGGGTTAGTGTATGTGCTTTTATATGGTCCCCGTACATTTGTTTTGCGTAATCGATTTTTAACGGTATTGATTTACCGTTATCATCTTCATCTGTTGTATGTATTTCAACTGATGTACCTGTATATAAGTTCTTTGGCGGATTCATGTAGTAGCCAATGTTGTTTGCGATTTGGCAACATCTTTTAACCAACTTTGCAACACCTGTTGTTGTTACTTCACTTGTAATTTCTGCTTCATGATTCATGATTACAGTAACTTTTGATAAGTCATCCGATGTACCTAGCTGTCCAGTCATCATATACATGGTTTAATAGGGTTTTAGCGTCATCTTTTAGACGATATCACCTTTTTATAGGTATAGTCATATGTATTTACTGCTGTGTCATATATTGTTGATCCTGTTTGATCATGTTTACTATCATAATCCTCTTTTCTAAATCTATATTTAATAATCTTTTAGCTTTTTCTATCACTACTTCTCGTAGTAGCCAAATCTGTATATTCTTCTCTTTTGCATTACAGGATTTTAAATGTAATACGGACTCAAATCTTCTACGGATTGTATTTTTGCTCTATATTCATTTTGTATTTTTGTCGTTTTGTTCTTTTTCTCTTTTGGGTATGACTCTAATGATGTAGCTAATTTGATACTTCAACATCTATAGGTGAAAATCTGAAATTATGATGCGGATGTTACATCTGTTATGTGTGCAAATTCTACCTGAGCTTTCATCATGGAAAAATCTTTTCGATTGTTCCTAGTATTGGCGAGTACTGTGTCAAACCAAATCTTTGACCTATTTTTAACTCCATTTTTTCAAAAACTCCTTTTTATATATAGTAGAGGCTGTCGTTATCGACAGCCTTTTGCTTGTTTTGGACTACACTTTTGTCAGTAAATTATTACTGTTGTTTGTCTAATTATTATGTGTTGACTATTCTACTCTAGTAAAAGCATATTCTTTTTATAGAACTGAGGTAATTCATTTTGATGTATTTGTTTGTTTCCATCTATGAATATATAGGTGTGATCAAACTCCATACACTTTTACGGCATGTATAGTTCTATGTTTAGCAATGATTTACTTGTTTTCTTTTTTGTTCGTTTGTTTTGGTTTAACAAGTCGAGTGCAGTTAATTCATAGTTTATCATTGCTTTTATATAAATTAGTTTTATCTATGTTTGCAGGATCGGAGCAGATGCTATTTATCGTTTGTATATCTAGTGTCACTTGGGTTTTTATTTTGACCAATGATATTTAAAAAGGCATTTTATTTTTGGTGGATGTGAACTCTTCCCAGTTGTTAAGTATTGGTTTTTCAATGCTTTTTCTAGTATGGAGTAAATTTTTCACTTGTTAGTATATTTACATCACCGATTTTCTTTAAGCATCTAACATACTTCCTTTATCACCGGTTGTGTATTCAAATGAATTTGATGTTAGGATACACTGCTCACCATTATTTATTTGTGTTTGTATTGTGTTTATGAACGGAGATATGCTGTTAGCATCAAAAGCCTGTTTTTGTGTTAATATATACACATTATTATTATGTTTGTTTGTACCATTTATTCTTGATATGTCAGTGTCAGGTATGATTTGTAGCGTCTTTGTGGCAAATGATAGTATTTTCTCATCTGTAGATCTATAATTGGTATCCGAGGATGTAGTTGAGTACTTTTCTTTAAACTCATGCATTAACTGAGGTAGAGCATTTCTGAACTCATATAAAGCTTTTGTGCTTCATCTCCTATTAGTGATATACTTGCATTATTTTTATATGCAATGGTTAGCATGAGAATCATTTGTATAAGGGAAGTGTCTTGTGCTTCATCTATTATGATGTGTCTGAACGGTGTGGTTATGTTATTATAGAGAATATATTTTTATTAACATAATTGTTGCAACTCATATGTTATCATTTTTATATTCTTTTTTATCATATTTTCAATGGTGTACATCTTTTCCATTACATTTACAAATAAATTATCTGTTTTATGTCGAGTATCAATACTTGTCAGTATTTTAAACTGAGTTTCTGTTATAATTGATAAGCCTCAAATATATGCTCGATAATAACTGTAATGTGATTGAATCAATAGTGTGCTTTTACTACGCGGTACGTTCACTTAATTCTTTAGCGACTGTTTTTGTAAATGTTGTTAGCAGTATTTCATTTTCGTTTATTCTGTCAGCAAGTCAGTTGTTTTGTTCTTCCTACTATCGTTGTTGTCTTTCCGGATCCCTACACTGGTTACGTGCTTAGTTTAAATGGTGATGTTATAAACATCTGCTGTCTGTCATTATATTCATTTATGTTTATTAGTGTATGTGGTTGAAAATCTAGTGCATTATATAAAGTTGTTTAGTAAGTTAAAATACATCACTTTTGGGTGGTTTGTATTTTTAATATACTCACTTATTATTTTAGCTATATTAAGTGATGGATTTATCGCATTATTTCTTTTGTCAATATTAAATGTAATGCAATTGTTACTACTGCTATTTATTGTACTTTGATCTAATACATTTAGCCACCAAATAGGATTTATGTTGAGAGTTCTTCTATAATAGGATCAAGATTTTCACCCATGTTTGGTTTGTCGTATGGCTGATGTTATGTGATTATTTGTATCAATTATTGAGTATTGATTTAATACTCTTCCTACATATATACTTTGTGAATATGTATGATAGTTAGTTGTTTGGCTCTTTACCCATACACTGTAATTCTTTTTATTACATTCCTATTTTCTTTTGTTATAGGATATTGTTTCATTTTTCAAATCCTTTCTAAGGCTGTTATTTTGCACTCTATGCCATTACTTATCGCACTCTTATTTACTATAGGGGTACGATAAGTAATGTATGTCAGACTAAAATAATGCTATGTATATTTGAAGTAAATCTTGTCTCAATATGTCTGCTAGTAGATGTACTTTTACCGTCATATTATAACTGTTTTCTTTGACTCTTTGAGTGTCATTAAATTTTCAAGTCGTTTTACCTTTTGAGTTCTCAATTTCACTTGATAAGTTATCCTTGATTATATCATTTATATGATTTTGCCATTTCTTTAAGAACAGTAGAGCATCTTCAAAGTCCTTATTGACATTATCAATTTTGTTCTTTTGTCTTATTATACCACGGTGTTCACTTCAGTGTATACCAAGGTGTTTCTACATCATCTGTTTTTCTTAAGAATAAAATGTAGCTTTCATGCTCATACATTCTTTTTAAGTAAATATTAGAATTTGCTACACAATGGTTTAGTGCAATGCCCTCATAGAATATATCCTCCGTTTACTAGGTGTAATGATGTTATTTGTTATCATTATACTCGTATAGTTTTCAGATCATCAAATGTTTTGTTGTAACTCCACTTTGTCCGTTGTTTGTTTTAATTCTTTTTAGTATTGATTATCGGTAATATCTATCTTTACCTTGTTTATAGCAGATTTTATATTTTGGTCTGATTGTAGTTTGATGTTACTTGTTTTTCAAATCAACACAATTCATGATGATAGTTATTTGTAATCGGTAAAGTAGATACAGTTTTTACGTAATGTTGGTATATAATTAGCAAACTGTTGTAATGACATTTTAGTTACGTTTAATAAATTAAGGAACCCATTGTCAGGTCTTGAGATAAAGTGTCTAATCATTGTTATTGTATCGTCTTTGTATTTTAATTGATTATTATAATTGAATATACACCATAATAAATCATCTAAACATTCTATATTTGCAAGCTGTCCTTTAGTGATACCGAGTGCTTTTGTAAGCTCCGATACTTTTTATGAACTACAACTTCATCAGGGTTTCTCATACTCTTCTACATGCCTATTTTTATTTAATTTAGATAGGCTTTCAATTATGTTTAATGTTTTATCTTTAACATTGACTATGAATTTATTTTGTATACCTAGAGTGTTTTACATAATGTTTTTCATAGTTTTTATTTGATTCATATGTAGTTGTATGTGTATAGCATAGTATGACTTGTGTATTTTTGCTCGGTAGGTTTTGTATAATCATATCTAACTGGTTCACAAACTGTGAATTTAATTTGTTTTGTTTTAATGATGTTAGAATGGCTGAGCAGTTTGTTGGTTATGTTATATATGTATTTGTTGCGATTTTAGTAATGTTAATATCACTAAGATCATTAAGCTTTTTATTTGTTCATCTTTTAGTTGTTGCAATCCTAGTAATTCTTTTAAGCTTTCACCCTTTACCGTTAATATGCTTATATAATGTGTAGAAGTCATTGCTCTTTTCTGATTTTATTAGCATGTTATATATTTCATTTGATATTGTTTTAAGGTGATCCATGTTTGTATAGAGTGTATTTATTTTGAAAAATTAAATCTTCATTCAAATTATATTTTGGACTATTGTATCCTTTGAGTTTTCTTAAATCACCTTTGTTTTCAATATCAAATGTGGTATATATATCAGTAAATGCTGATGTATATGTTAATACGTTGTATGGTATTGATGTGTAGTTACGGGATTTATTTTGTATTCCATAGTATTGTGGTTGATATATTTTTCTAAGTAATATGGCTTAAATATTATTGCTTTTTCTACATATTGAGCTATATCTTCTGTTATACATTCACTTAGCGGTTTTGTATCTAAATCATCGTATTTTACGCTGTAGATTGATATGCAGGTATCTCCAGTAATATTTTTGTCGTTTTTATTGACATGTTTTACTATAGTATGTATTACTAAAGATCTGTATGATCTATTTTCAAAATAGGTTTTTAACTGTACCATCTGTATATTTTTGTTGCATACTTTACATATGGTAACACAGGAGAACATTTGCTTCTGACTTACAATTTGGGCAAGTGGCTGTTGTTCTTGCTTTTAACGGTGCGGTAAAGTCACTTTTTACATTTTGTACAAAAAGCATTTGGTCTTGTTATGTACTAATATTTTTGCAGGTAGTGCATTATGTATTTTTATTTTTTATGTTGTCTTTATCAAGATTAGCTATTACATCCTTGATTAGTTCATAGTCGTTAGGTTTTATTTAGTGTAAATGTTCTTGATGATAATTCGTTTAATAAGCTTGCATAAGGTAAGGCTCTTTCGCACTTTCCGTCTGTTAGTTCAAACTTTTTAGAATCTATCTATTACGTTTTTAGATGAATCCTCAATGTTTTATAAATGATATATCATCTGTTACTTTATTTCGGACCATTTACCTGTGATATAGTTGTAAGTAAGTCTTTCGTTTCTGTTTTATAAATATAGTTTTTTTCTAATTTTTGTTATTATATATGTAGATACATAATATATTATCCGATACCTTTTGCTGTACATGTTTTTGTATATCGGTAATTTTATTTTTCTACTATCTTTTATTTTTAATAGTTCATTCTTATTCATTGTTCCAATCCTTCTTTGTTATAGCATTTGTTTATTTGTATTTTTCACCATCTACTGTCAGTACTTTTATTTCATCATCAGAAATGAATATTAATTTCTCACCAATAGTGCTCGCTGATAGATATATATCTTTTGCTGTTATTTTAAAGTTTTTACGCTATAGTATGGTTGTGTTTTTAGCAGTCCTGTTTTTATGTTTTAAGTAGTAAATTATTTCTTCTTTTACTAAGTCTGCCAAACTTAACTCTTTTTAGTATAGTTATTTTAGAGCTACAAACAATACCGTTTGCATCGTCATTTATATCATCTGAGAGTTCAACTTAGTAAATTTTTCTTTGTACCAATCAAGTACTTTTTAACGGCTCTATTACAGCGTGAAAGCCTTTTGTTTCTTGTTTTTGATATTTTTCGCTGTCAGAGTAGTTTTTCGCTTATATGTTTGACCTACTTTATATTTAAACGTTCCGTGTCCTTGAGTGCATTGCATTTTACTGTCAAAGCCTTTATAAGCTATCATTTCTAATATTATGTCCTTTCTTTAAAGTGTTTCTTTAGTATAAAAAGATAGGCTGTAAGCCTATCTTTTAATTAAACTCAGCGTGAGCGATATTATTCTTGTCAATATCGTTTTCAACATCTGTTATGATACTTTCAATGTTTTTATTTATTTCATTTTGTTTTTCTTTTTCGACTTCTAGTGCGGCTTTTTATTTTTCGCTAAGTTCTGAGTTTCTCTCAGGTGCTTGCTTTGTCATCATAGAGTCTATGAGATGTGTTTCACCGACTAATATACATAGTTCTTTTGCTCTTGTTATCTCAGTATAAAACATCTTTCTATTCATCATATAACTTTGATTTGATGATATAGGAGTATTATTACTTTAAACTCAGAACCTTGAGATTTATGTATTGTTATAGCGTTTGCAAGTGTTATTTGTTTTTCACTTAAATCCTCTTTGAAGATATTCTACAGTTCTGTTGTCATACTTACTGTCATTATTGCTTCTGTTTCATCTACTTCAGGATCGTAATGAGTTACAACGCCTATTTCTCCGTTCATGACATTTTTATCATAGTCATTTACGGTTTGTATTACTTTGAGCCTACTCTAAAATCATTAGTGCCGTTTGGGATATTATTTAAGTTTGCTGTACTTAAGAATTGACCTTCTTTGGCATATGGCGTTAAAATTTGTATATCATTTATCGGATCAATCGTTTCACCTTTTATTCTTATAAAGTGCAGGTATAACATCATTTGTAAGTTGTTCCTGCAACCGGTTATATGGTCAGGTGGACAGTTTAGTTGTACAATATCCATATCATAACTAAAGTGACTTGATGGTGGAATCATATTTTGTACACTTCTGCCTTGAATAATTGTTTTTGCAACTTTATTTATGGTTGAGTTACCACCTTGACGGTATACAGTTTCTAACTTTGTTGTATTAAATGTTTGCGATAAATCAGCTAATACTCTGCGCGAGCAATACTCTCGTAGCTGATTTGTGTCACCTACAAAAGTAAACTTTATATCGTTTACTTTTCTTTGATTGAGCATGTTAAGTAATCGTGCTAGGTGCTGTACTGCAATCATAGATGTTTCATCTATGATTATATGCATATGATCGTGATTACATCTTCTTGTAGTAACTTACTTGCAATAAAGCTTGTCTGCAGTATGAGCATCATGGTCTGTTGTTTCGCCATCCTGTTTGCAGCTTTTCGCCTGTAGGATGCTATACAATGTTTGATAGCCCATGTTTTTGTATATGATATTGGATATGATAGTTGCTTTTACCTGTTCCGGACTACCTGTTATAATGCTTATATTGTTTTCAAGTGCGTTCTTTACAGCAGATTTTTGTATGTCATCAAGTTTATTGTCAAGTTTTAAGTCTTTTTCTTTAGGCTTTCTTTGCAGGTGTACTTGCTATAGATGCAAGTTTTTCTGCGATCAACTTTTCCATGTTCCACATACTTTGTGTATAACATTTTTCACCGTTTTGTCCGTCAAATATTAGTTCTTTACCTTTCATGTTATCTATTGCGTTATTTATATCATCCGGCTTTATCCATTCGTCTTGTGGAGCGTTCTCTCTGTTGTTAAGACTTTACCGACAGTATTTTTAGATAATATGTTGGCATAAATGAGTTACCTGTTTGTCTTATTACAGAGTCTACTGTGTGTGAACATAGGCTTTTACTCGTTTATATCATTGTTCTTTATATCCATACACTCTGCAATTTTATCTGCAGTGTTAAACTGTATTCGTAAGTCCTCTGTATGGTTATAGATTTCTTCAGGATCTATCGCAGCCATTAGGTTTATTATTTTTTCCTTTTTTGCCTTGTCCATGTTTTTAATTACAGGTTTTAGCTTTTTGTTTTATCCGTTCAATATCTTTTGTTTTTGTTGTCAGTTGCTGCATCCCGTGTCAAGTTCGATTAAACGTTGTAGTACATCATTATCAAGTACATCTTCGAGTTGGCTGTTCTTTTCGTTTATTCTAATTTTGCCATCGTAGATATCAGGATTTGCATATCTGATTATGTCTCCCAATGCATCTGTTCTACTTAATAGTATGTTTTTGTTTCGGCACTTATAGGTAGCTTTTTAATTATGCTGTCTCTATCTCTCTTGTTTTGAAATGAAACTTGTCATATAAAAATGCACAATCGCTAATTGTTGTACGAAGTCATCTATTGCGTCGTATTCTCACGCAAACTTTACTGTTAGCAACAGAGCCATATTTGGCTTGAATATTTTATTGAACCGATTTTCTTTTTGTTCTTTTTGTTTGGTGTGTGTTGATGTAAAAGCAAAGATGTAGTTTTCATTTAAAAACTCCATCTTTTGCTAAATGCACTCTTTTGTTTTAGGGTAACGTTGTACACCTAGATAACCTTTTGCTCATATTAATATCCTTTCTTATTTAGTCTTTTGTATTCGATTAAGATATTGTTTTCATCAGGTACTAACGGGTGATACCTGTATCTTCATCACATACATCGTGTATTTTTAAATATTTGCTTATGTCATCAAAGAACATGAGCTTACCATCACTTCTGCATGGTGGCACTTGTCTCTACATTAAATCAAACATATCACTCACCGTCTACATAAATTTGATTTAAGCTATGGTTGATGATTTCACCGTCTTTGTATAGTGATACCAACAAGTTTTTACAGGTATACCCTGTAGTTTACATGCCCAGTAAATATGGTGAGAAAATCAGTCACATACAGTACCATCATTTGAGTATACTGCTCTGTAGCAGTTAGGGTAAAGTTGTGGTAACTTTGTAGCTTGACCGTTTTGTGTTGTGGATGTTTTTCAAACCATAATCAATTATATCATCAAGCGTGAAGGTTCTAAATGCCTTTTGGTTTTTCCATGGCTTTTACATAATCATGATTGCTTGTTACACTGTTTTGTCCGTCTGAGATAGTTAATCTAGTTGTTTGGATCATCATGTTGTGTAATTGTTGCCCAGGTACTTAATGTAGTAGACTATATATCTGTTAAACATTTTGATTATGTCATCTTGTGTAGGTTTAACTTTTCACGTGGATGCAGGTAGTTACTCTTTTGTTTTTAAGGAGTTCTACAAAGTATGGTTTCTAATTCGGGAAAGTCCTCTACCTTAACCATCTTCCGTATTCATCTACATAACGTGATGTGTTTATATTGGAATTAGGTGTTACCATCTTAGCTTTTTAGAGTGTGTATCACTTTGCATACTAGTAATAAAGTTACGCTTTTAAACCATGTATCAGGTGCAACATCTGTTGTTGCACTAGTCTATTCGTCATCACTTGGCATTGTATTTGCGTCTACAGTTGTAGCAGTAGTTGTTTCTACAGTAGTTGTTTCTACAGTTGTTTTATTTTTCTGTTTGGGTTTGATGCACAACCTGTTAATAAAGCACATGCTAAAGTGCTGTTGTTATTAATCTTTTCATATGTTATGTCTCTCTTTTTGTTTGAAAAAGCCCGTAAAAACGTTTAGGTTTTTACGGGCTTTTTCTATGTTTTGACTTTCTTTTAGTAATTGAATCCGTGAGATTCATGTTTAGCTTGCGACAGCGTAGCTTTTCTGTGACAGCAAGATTTTCTGCTTTCTCCAATAAACCCATAAAATTGGTGAGAAGTTGTTTTTATCATGTAACGCATAGCCATATTATTTTGATGGCTTTTTGATTTGTCTTTGTGTTTTGGCATGTTTTGTATTTCTAAACTTATAGTCATAATATATTTTAGAATACATCGGATCTTTCTGTTTATTATACAGGTTGCTACATACCAATTAATTTTGATTTTAAAATAGGTTATATGTCAATCCTTTTTAATTGCGAGTTCACCGTTTTATTTGTGTACTCATATTCTTGGTGTCGGATCTTGACCTACCATGTGTTTGAAGTTACCATCTTCATCTGTAATAGGGTTCTCCGTTTTTATCTTTTGGATACTACAACATCAAGCCCTGCATACTTATGAAATGCAGATGCGTGTCTTGCTTTATATGGATCAGGTACGTAATGATGTTAGCGTACCATAACCGGATCGCAACCTTTTATATCTGCTAAGAAGTTTATATATACAGGATGATTTTCTACAGCTTTTTGAAAGTAATTTGGTATATGTCTTTCTGATTCCAATAGAAAATATATGCCTTTACCTGATTGTATTCTTCCTCTGATGTTATGAAGTTGGTTTTTAAATCAGATATACTTTTCTTTATAGATTTGCTTTGTTCATCTTTATATGTATTGATTTTTCAAACTCACTTAGAATATCTTTTTCTAAAGAAATTTCAGTTTTTCATCATCATCTTCAAATTTCTTTGAAAAATTTGCAGTAATCTGTTTGATGTTGTAATTCTTAGCGATTGTGCATCGTATAAAGTATTTAGGCAGTTTCTTATCTCTCTCATTTTCTTTTATCTCCTTTGTGGTTCGTCTTTATTAGTAATGTTTTTATTATCTCATTACGGCACGTTTATTCATAATGTATTTTGTTATGTATGTGACACGCTAATTGTGAATGGTTTACTTATTTCATAAAGGCACCTTATTTGACATTGGGTTATATCATTCTATATGGTATGCTGATTATTTTTGATTTAAGTCTTTTGCATATGGCACACTTTTATATTGTTTGGGTTGTTTTCCTCATATGGTACACTTTGTATTTTTGGTTTTACTTATATTTATACGGTACACTCTGTATAAATGGTTTACTTTTCTATATGGTACACTCTGTATGAATGGGTTATCCATATGGTTTACTTTATATTATTTTGGGTTGCTCCACTCTCAGGTACACTTTGCAATATTGGTTTTCTTTTTCCATATGATACACTTTATATTATTTGGGTTATTTCCTCTATGGTTCCACTTAATAATTGTGGTTTATTTTTCCATATGGTACACTTTATAAATTTGGGTTTATTCTTTTTATGGTACTTGGATTTATTGGTTTACTTTTTTATCCATTGGTGAGTACACTTTTAATCTATGATTTAATTTTTCATATTGGTACACTTTTTATTCTTGGGTTGTTTTATATCTTTGGTTATTTGAATGTTACTGTAATTTTGATAATAAGCTGTCAAGTTTGTTTATTGCTATCATGTACAATACGATTAGTGCAATTATACTTAAGATTAATCTTATTATTTTTATTTGTAATTTTAATTTCAAATATTCTTTTACCGTTGTGTTTGTGCTTTTTAGTATTACTAATATGAAGATTATACCAATGATTGGTATATCTTCATATAATATTATTTTTAACCATTGTTTCTCATTCATAGCTTTTTCTCTAAATATTTTGTTGCTGTTACATCTATTATTTTCTCCAATATTATTCACTTTTAAAAATGTCATTAGGCGATATTATAAGTGATTGATTTAGTAAAGGATTGTAAAGCGTTAGTGCTTTGATATTCTCTTTGTTACTCGATAACATATAATATAAGGCAACTTGCATGATGTGATCCATTGTGAAATTTGATTTCGATATTTTTAAATCCAATATTTCACTTTTGACTTTGAAAGTCTATCTCTCTGATATATGACCGGATATCTTGCAGTCTTTTTCTGTCGGTGTGTCATACGTTAGACTGTAATCACATGATATTATATCATCACAAGTGAATTTATTATCAGTACTTACTAGGTACATATAAGATGTAAAGCTTAGTACATTTATAAGCCATGCAATATCAGGATGCTTGATAAATATTGTTTTCAGTTCTGATTTTTGATGCCTTAAGTTTCTCAAGATATTCACTGTCAGAAAATTTGTTTTTGTTTGTATTGTATGTCCATTATTGTTAAAAAGTAAGACTCAGCAATAAGATCTGTTAATGTAGCATACGGTTGCTTTGCTTTTTATATGTTGTAATACTTTGTGACACGTTGTAGATTAGCTGGTCTATTACCTCTTTTGTTTGGGTATCGCTTTGTTTTGTTCTTCATATACTAATACATTTGATGTATTGATTATATTAACTATATCATCACCTGTAATGTCATTTATTTGTTCATTTGTTTTGTGATCAATTGATTCAAATATTAACCGTAATCTTCTTCTTACAAATCATTATATTGTCTTTATTATCTGGTGGTGTGTTCATTTTTTGTTCAATCTTTAAAAATATCTTCTGTTTATAAAAGTTTTAGTGTGTGTTTCTATTTTATATTTTCAGTGACATCTGGGTGTCTAGTTGTATTCATGATCAGTCAGCCTCTGGATTATTCTTCTGTCATGTCATTTGTGCAGTCTGTGGACTTTAGCACTTTTTCTGCTTCATGGCGCGTATGCATTTATCATACTCATTTGTGTCATCATCAGTTTGGATTATCTCTTGTGCGAAGTTTATTTCTGCCCTGTGTGTTTGTGCCCTTGCCTGCACGGCAGAAATGACCCTGTTGATGCCGTTCGTTCAGTTGGACAGCGGCTTGTGCCCGTACCGCCTGCCAAACGGTATTCCCGGCAACGGCGCGCGGCCATTGAGCGCAACGCGGGCAAACGCGCGCGGCGTTGCGCCAGCAACGTACGAAAGGGAAGGAGGAGGGAGGAGGAGAGGAGAAGAGGAGGAAGGAGGAGGAGGAGGAGGAGGAGGAGGGAGAAAAGGAGGAGGGAAGGAGGAGGAGGAGAGAAGAGGAGGAGGAGGAGGAGGAGGAGAGAGAGGGAGGAGGAGGAGGAGGAGGGGGGAGGAGGCTGGTGCAGGTGGTGGAGGTGCAC
>BNJU01002438.1_pt1 | contig 129276 bp, 183 predicted proteins | sample 8539281 | NCBI WGS metagenome assembly BNJU01 (sample SAMD00202456, study PRJDB9452) | human saliva metagenome | isolation source: human saliva | place: Japan
GCTCCCAAATCAAAGACCTTTCACATCATTTTCAAGTGCCTTTTTGTTATTTTTTTCAGATAATCCATGTGGCAATGCCAAAAATAATGCATCAATATTTTTAAAATTTTTCTTCAGCTTCTTCCAAAAAATTAATTCTTTCTTAAAATATTTTTTTATAATTTGCATACACATTTCCATATCTTCCCAGTATTTGAATGTGATGAAATAAATTCAAGCTCACTTCCTTATGATTATTTAATATCCAAACCAACTGCTGTCCAGCATATCCTGTTGCTCCAATAATACCAGCTTTTATCATATAAAATCATCTCCTTAAAATATCTTTTAAAAATAAAAGAGCCTTCCTAAAAGGCTCTAAATAAATATATTTTTATACAAAAACAAAAGAGCCAACAACCCAAAAGTCATTGGCAAAAATTATTTTTATTAAAACAGAAATCCATTATAAAAAAATGATTATATACCTAAGACAAGGGCTTATAATTAAATTGTACAACTATTCTATCATCCCTTATCCTTCTTATCATTTTTCATAATACTTCCTCCTGATTATTTTTTTATTTATCTTTTGATAAATTTATTATAGCAAAAAAATTATAAAAAAATCAATATGTTAAATATATAAGTTTTTTTATAGTTTCATTAATAAAATTAATGATTTGATTTTTATGAATGATTATGAACAATATCAAAGTCAATTAATATCGGCAGATGATCTGAAAGTTGAGTTTGTATCACTTCATAACTATTAACTTTTATTTCCTTTGAGCAAAGTATAAAATCAAGCTCCCGCTTCAGATTCCAGCTCGGAAAAAGTTGGATCCTTTCTTGTATTTATATTTTTTTCAAGTCAAGCCTGTAAAAACATCTCAATTTCTTCCTCACCCCAAAAGACATTAAAATCACCAGCTACAATAACTGGCTTTTTGCAATTTTTTTACAAGATCATAAAGCTGTACAATCTGCTTTTTGCCGTGTTTTTTCCACCCTAGTGCCAAATGTACAGAAACACAATCACATCCTCTGTTTCCACTTCAATAATCAATTTTTCATTCCAATATCCAAATAATGAAATTCCTCCCTTAAAATTGGATTTTTTTGGAAAGCAAGGCATTTCCCTGTTTTCTAACCATTGGAAATTTCATATACTGTGATCTTCCTCATATTTATACTGATAAACATTATTATTTCTCGTAATTCTCCCAAGAAGTGTAGCCTGATTTCTGCTATACATCCGAAATGATCCAAGATCTACTTCCACAAGCCCCCACAAGATCAGGCTATACCTATTAATAAATTTCCCAATCCGATAAATATGCTTTACAGAATGTCCCAAATATCCCCGTATATGCTTAAATGGCTGATTCAAATACTTTCCAGTTCCATATCGAATATTATACAAAAGAAATTTCATCTTCTCTCACTTCTCTTTCCTGCCTCTTCATAAAATTCTATGTTTCAGCTGTTTTTAACATCAAATAAAATATATTCAGCAACTTAATATTTTTCATTTTTTTACAAGTAATCTTATTTTTCAAGTAATAAATCTAATCATATTTACAGTTGCCAAACAGGTCAAGCAAAACTTATTTTTTTACTATCCCAACTCCATCTCCAAACGGCAGCAGCACAAAATTATATTCTTCATTTAACTTTTCTATAAATTCTTTTAACCTTTTTACAATAGTCTTTATACCTTTTTGGAATTTCTTCTTTTTACTGCTACAAGTCCACGAAACATCAGATTATCAATAAAAAAATAATTCCATTTTTCATTGAGAGTTCATAACTCATCTCAAAAAAACTTCAAATATTGCCCTTCGATGCATCAATAAAAAAATAAAAATCATATTTTATACCCTTATCAAGCCTTGGAATTTCCTCCAAAGCATCACCCAAAAATCATTCTATTCTTCTCAAACAATCCCAATTTCTTAAAATTTTCCACAGCTTTTCCATAACGTTTTTCATCAATTTCCATCGTTGTCAAAAAACCGCCATTTTTCATTAGCAACCCGTGCCAAAAATAGCCCAGAATATCCTGTTGCCGTTCCAATTTCCAAAATATTCCCAGCCTTCATATTTTTAACCGTAAAAATCATATAATTCAGCACTTCATCTGTAATAATCGGCACATTTTCCGCCAGACTTTCATCCTTCACATTTTGTATAATTTCATTTTGAATTTTAAACAAATTTTGTGCATATTTTGATGATTCTATAAAATTTTCTATCCTGAACCTCCCACGACTAAAGTCGCAGGGTTCTAAAAATCTTTAAAAAAATATTTAAAAAATTTTTCTAGAAGTTTGATAGCTTTTACACTACCCTTATTCTTTTTAGGCGTGTTCAGCTCACCTCTATTGTATAGGACGCTTAAATCCACAACTTTACTTTTTCTTAAATATGTTTAATGCTCCATTACAATCTGCATTTAATTGATAGCCTTTACTTGTTTGATATAGTCCTCTTTTTATCCTTTTTCCACTGAATATATATTCTTTTTGATTTTCTTTATCATATATGGAATTTCATCTCCATCAAAGAAACTTGCTTTTCGATGTATAACTCTCTTCTTGCAGTTTAAATTCTATTCCATATAGTTTACATAGATATATTAATTTATCTCTTAATTTTTCCATATGGTATATTTACAAAGTTTTGATTATTTATACTTCCTATATTTGAATTTCTTTGAAAATCTTCATTATATCCTAGAACTAGTTTTTCCTATATCATTATTAAGACAATAATTTATAATTATTCTTGCTGCTTTTGAAAGATAATCATTTATACGATTATTTCTCTTTCTAGCTATTCTCTTTTTGTCTTAATGTTGTTCCGGGAGGTCTTTTGCTTTATCTTTTATACTTTGTAATTTTGCATTTATCTTATTATAGTATTGATTTATTGATTTTTAATTTTCTACCATCTATTATGAATGAAGCTCCAGTATTTAGTTACACAAGTACAAAAGATTGTCTATACCTAAATCAATTCCTAGTGCATTTTTCTTTATTTAATTCCCTTTGAACTTCTTCTACCTCATAAAGTATATTGAATTTCAAAGTACCTAGAATGTTGTTTTTGGTATTATTCTAATCTCTTTTATCTTTCTTGTCTTTTTAATACTGGTGGTAGTTTTAATTTTTCGATTTCCTGATGTGTCTTTCTAAATGAATTTGAATAAGGAACTATCAGCATATCATCTTTTAATCTAACAAAACCTATAACAAGGTTGTAAATCCATCTTTTAGCAAGATAATTTAGGTAATTTTATTTTTTACCATTATATTGACCATTCTTAGCAAGTTTTAAAAGTCCAAAAATGATTTGAAAACTTCCGTCTACTTCTTTTAGAATTTGTTGAGCCATATTAGAATTTAATTTTCTTTATAGTTCTCACTATTTTTAAGCATTTTATAGTTTTCATTATAACTTAAATACTTTTTATTTTTTGAAAATAGTATTGTCTAATATTATATATAGCTTCATTAGTTAAGTTCTTGGCTATATGAGATAAATATTTTAAATTTCCTAAACTCCTTTTTTTACTAAGATGTTTTTACTTGTTGTTTTTAATGTTAAATACATATATATCACCTCCTTTTCATCAGAGATATTATACCATGTATTCTACATTTTATCTGTTTATTTTTAAATATTTTTAAAGTTTTTAAAACCCCACAACAGTGGGAAGCGTCGTTCACATAAATACGCTACTACTTTATCGCAGTTCTCTTATGAACTTCTTGTTATCTCTAAGCACAGACTATATCTTATCCATATCCTATTTCAAGGACTTAGGCGAAACCACTTCCAATACCAATCGCTTGTATTGTACTCCCTCACGAGGATAGTCGTTGAACTTTCCTTTTCAGGCTTAGCTGCTGATTGTCTATTATCATAATGTTTTAGGGATTTAACCTTGCACCATCTAGTATATTTTTTTCTGCTTTCGCCACCTTCACACTTATACCATGTTTTGAACTAGAGTATTATGTTGTGGTTATACTAGCTTTAAGAGTTCCCAGCAATTCAGTTTCTTTGTTGCACGGTTTTTGCTCCGTGTCTACATACAAGTTTCCCCTATATGCTTACTAAAATTTTCGTGCAATTCATCTCACGACTAAAGTTGCGAGTGTTCTTGCACTATTTAATAAATTATCCTTTTTCTTTTCAATTTTAGTCGTTTTTATTTTTTTATTATCACTACTATTTTAAAATTTTCAAAAATTAAATTTTTCAATTTTAATATTTACAGCATTCTCCCATTTTAAAAATAGGTAGCATAACTGAAAAATACAATCATTCCAATAATTACTCCAATAAAAATAATCGAAATCGGTTCAAACATTTTCAAAAAGCCATTTTATCTTTTTCACTAACTTTTTTTCATAATAAATTTCATTCAAATTAAAAATGATATTTTTCATTTCTCCAGTTTTTCTCTCAATTGTCAGAAAACTTACATATTCATTATCAAAAAAAGTTGTATTTTTAAACGATTTTTGAATACTTTCACCCTTTTCTATCTTCAAAATAATTTTTTTCAATTCCTCATTTTAAAACATAACTTTTTAGAATTTGTACACATTTTTTAAAGATTGAATTAATGGAACATTGGCATCTGTAAGTGAATACATATTTCTTGTAAAATTTAATATACAAATATTTTTATACATTTTTCCAATAATTTTTATTCTTAAAATTTTTTTCTCAAAAATTTTTCTCATTTTTGTTTTTCCATTTTTTTAAAACCAAAAAAATAAAAAAACTATGGCAATCAAAAATAATCCCATATTTATCAGCTATTTTACTGAAATTTATAACAATTTGTGTAACTTTTGGCAATTCCTGCCCAATATCTGAATAAATCAAGACAAATTTAGGTACAACAAATTTTAACAGTATAAATACAATAACCAATGCTGTAATTATAACTGTTACTGGATAAATGCTCAAACTTTTTATATCCTTTTTTTATTTTTCTGATTAAATTCATACTTTTCATACAAATTCTTTAAAAACTATTTCCAAGTTTCCTGTCTCTTCCCCAATTTTAACCATTTCCATAAATTCCCTATTTGCAGTAATCTTAGAAAAAGCCCTGTGAAGCGAAACTCCCTTTTTCAATTTGCTGTTTTGTACGAATTATCCTGCTTTTTCAAATCTCCATCATAATTCTGTGCGACAATTCCAAGTGTATCAATTAGTGAAATCTTTGCCATTTAACAAATAATACACACTTTTAGTAAAGGACAGCAAGTCTTTTTCACTTATTTTGCTTTCCTTATTCTTTATAATATTCTTCATTTTAATTAATCCCCCCTCTGATTAATTATAATTCAATTATTATTTTTTGCTGTTTTCCAATGCAACTTTTCCTAATGCAATCGAACCAACGAATCCCGCTTCATCTCCAAGCCCTGGATAAACAATAAAATCATCAATTTTTTCCAAAATTTCTTCTTTTTGAACATAGCCGTTTAAAAAAATTCTGACACATATTTTTCTAATTAATGGGAACAGCTGTTTTTGTTTCATAACTCCTCCACCCATAATTACCTTTTTGTGGTGATAAAATCAGAATATAGTTTACCACAGCCTGAGCCAAATAATATGCCTCCATATCCCAAACTTCATCTCTATCAGCAAGGTCAAATCCTTTTTTACCCCATCTGTCTTCTATCGCAGGACCTGCTGCCATTCCTTCCATACAGTCTTTATGGAAAGGACATCTTCCTTCAAATTTATCATCCTTATGTCTTTTTCAAAAATATATGTCCCATTTCAGGATGAGTCAATCCTTGAAGCATTTTTCCCATCAACAACTGCTCCAGCTCAATTCCAGTTCCTACTGTAATGTACATAACATTTTTTTAAGATTTTCTCCAGCACCCCACCAGCTTTCTGCAAGAGCCGCACCATTTCACATCTGTATCAAATTCCATCGGAACATCATAATATTTTTTTCAATTCTCCGATCAAATTATAATCACTCCAGTAAGGTTTTGGAGTTTTTTTGTAATATACCCATAAGTTTTAGAACCTTTTACAGGATCAATCAGTCCAAAACTTTCAACTCCCATTACATCAAATTCCTTATCTTTAAAATATTCAATGACTTGAGCCATAGTTTCTTCAGGTGTTGTAGTTGGAATGCTTACTCTGTCAATAATTTTTCCCATCTTCAGTCCCCTAATCACATATAAATTTTTGTTCCTCCAGCTTCAACTGCTGCAATAACTGCCATAATTTCACTTCCTTTTCTCTTTTTATATTTTTTTATCTATTTGTATTTTTTTATTTTAATAATAATAAACAATTTTTTTATATTTTTTTCAAAAATATTGTCATTATCCTTGTAAAATTCCAATATTTCATCTTGTGTTGCAGTAGCTGTTCCTATTTTTGCCACTACAATTCCAGATGCCATATTTGCAATTACCCCAGCCTCATATAAATCCGCTCCAGCACATATTGAAAGTAAGAATGTCGATATAAAGGTATCTCCAGCTCCTGTTACATCATAAACTTCCCGTGCTACAGTTGGTATTCTCTTATGTTTAGTCTTAAATAACGAAACTCCCTCTTCACTTCGAGTAAGCACAACGCTGTCTAATTTAAGTTCATCTTTTAACTGTGCCATTTTTTCAGCAATCTGCTCTTCACTTGTAAACTTTTTCATTCCAAAATAATCTAAAATTTCTTTTCTATTTGGAGTCATTGAAGTTGCTCCAACATAATTTTTAAAATTTTGCGGTTTTGGATCAACCATTATCCCCTTTTATTATGTTTTTTAGCTATTTCAATTACTTTTTTAGATAAATGCTTCGTAAGCAATCCTTTATTATAATCTGAAAGCAATACCGCATCAATATTTTTCGATATTTTTTCAAAAATTTTTCCAAAAAGCTGATTTTGAATTTCTTCTGAAATATCAGTATCTTTTTCCCAATCTAATCTAAGCAACTGCTGTCCTTGAGATAAAAACTCTACTTTTTAATGATTGTTGGACGTGTTCCATCCTTCACAATTCCATCAGAATTTACATCTTTATTCTCAAGCTCCTTAACAAACTTTTTCTCCGTTCGCATCATTTCCAATAACTCCATAAACAAAAACTTTCCCTTCAAGCGAAGTTAAATTATTTGCCACATTTGAAGCTCCTCCTAATACAAATCTTTCCTTTTCTATATTTACAATCGGAACAGGCGCTTCTGGTGAAATTCTATTTACTTTTTCCAATCAAATACTCATCTAGCATCATATCGCCAATAACAGCTATTTCTAACACTGCTAAACTTTTTTTATTATTTCTTCAATCCTTTGAATTGAAACCATCTTTTTCCTTTTCCTAACTAAAATTTTTTTATTTTAAAATTATTTTTTTAATTCTGGCCTTTACTTAATATTATACTACATTTTTTTGAAATTTCCAGTATAATTTGTAAATTTTTTTATAGGGGATTAAAAATCTAAAAAAATTATTTTTATCCATTAAAGTTTTTATCCTGTATAATTGCTTCAATTTCAATATAAATATCCCTTACTTCCCTATTATTTCTGCGATATTTAAACAATGGACCAATTATAGGAATTTTTGACAAAACTGGAACTCTTCTTATCGTTTCCTTGCTTACATCCTGCTTTAATCCTCCAATAAAAGTTGAACCGCCATTATTCAGTGTAATCGTTGTCTTAGTCTGATTTTTCTGCTTAGCGCCAGAAGAAGCATTATAACTCGAAGTCAATTTAAAATTGCTTATTTCCGTATCAATTTTAAGCAAAATTTTCTTCACTCCATTAATTCTCCTAATTTCAGGATTTATTTTAAAAACAATCCCTGCTTCAGAAAAAATCGGCTCTACATATTCAGTATCATTCTTCGTAGTTTTCTTTTCTCCAACAAGGACCTCTTCTGTAACCTTCAATTCTCCCTCTTCGTTTTCCATAATCATAAGTGTCGGCATAGCCTCAATCCTTATATCCCCATTTTCCTTCAGTAAATTAAAATCTATTCCTAAAAATTTCCCGCCTTTAGAAAAAATTGATGCAATCGAAACCTCTCCATTCAAAAATTTTGCCACCAAATTATCTTTATTCGCACCCGCATTATCACTATTTATGCTCCAATCAATTCCAAGCCTTTCAAATAAATTAGAACTTGTATCAATTATAGTCCCTTTTATTATAACCTGCTCCTTTTTCCTTATCTAGCGACTTTATAATCTTTTTTTCATCTCCTCAATTTTATTCTCATCCCCACTAAAAATAACCTTATTGTCAATTCCAATCACTTCAAATCCAAAAGAATCCATTAAGCGCCTCAGTAATATCCTTCCCATTTCTATATTCTAAATCAACTTCCCCAGTTTTTCTTTTTTTATTTCCTTTACAGTCTGCTGTACCTGATTTTGGCTTTGATTCTGACTATTCCTTTATTTTTTTATCTTCTTCCTTTTTATTAACAGAATTATTATTTTTATGCCCATCCTGACTATTTTTTTACTACCTTGCTTACTATTATTTTTTTGGCTTTATTCCCATCATTTGTCTTTTTTTATTATCAGTCTGCACTTTCTTTGGAACTTCATAAATAAATATTTTTTTAGCATTTTTCCACATCGCTTTTTATTAACATAGTCAGCCACTTTTTGCCCCAAAAAAATATTATTTCCTGAAAAAAATAAAAAAACAGAATTAAAAGCGGTCATAAACTTAAATTTCTTCTTTTTCCATCAAAATTGCAATCCCCCTTTTTTTCAATTTTTGATCCCTTTTATTCTTTATAATTTTTTTAACAATAAATTGTTCCTTTTTATTAATTTCAACTTCTACATTTTTTTGCAATAAAGATTGCCATTAAATACTAATTTTACTTCTATCTTCAACTTTCTCTATAAATCCCAGCGAGATTTTGAACCCATCACTAGTAAGTTCCATAAACATTTTTAGACGTATCAATATATTTTCTGCTTTTTATTCACAAAATAAATAAATTTCCCAAAATCATTCAAACTTCCATATACTGTAAAATGAATATATTTAAGCCTATACCCATTTCTTTTCCCATACATTCTCAGACTTTGAAATTTCCTTCATTTTCAGTCCGCTATCATGTGAAAAAAACATAAATCATCTTCTTAAATTCCGATTCATTTTTTTATGGATAAAAACGATAATTTCTCTGTAATTGCCATTATCTCGTTATATTCTCCCATAATTTTACTTCTTTCGGCATTTTTGCTTTCCACCACATTCACAATTTTACTTTTCCAGATTCCTTTTTATTTTCAATTAAAATTTTTCTATTATTCAAAATTTCCTTATACTTCCCATACTTTTTATTAATACTTACCAGCATAAAAACAATTCCAACTACAAATATTATCATCTTAAAATTTAATTTTATCATTTTTCTCTTCCTATTATTTTTTTAATTTTTGAAATGGCTCAATCACATATTCAAAAACCGTTGCCGTGTCATTATCCTTCAAATATCCCAATTCAGAATTTGGATACCTTCTTAAAATATTATTCTCAAGTCTCTCAAAATTGTTAAAATTTTTCCATTTCTCCCCTGCACAATCCATTTTGCCTTTTCATAATTAATTTTCGTATAATCAATCCCATTTTTGCTATTTTTCAACTAAAAATTTTTATAACTGAATAATACTCCCGCCTTTTTTTATCCCGTCATCAATCTCACGAAGAGTCGCAAGTTCCTTTGAATAATCAGGAATTTCCTCAGCCTTTCTTTTTCAAGTAATCCTTCTCCAGCGACTTTATCTCCCTCTGAATAACTTCATTTTCCACAGTTTTTTTCTGAAGCGGAATTGAATTATAAATCAAGAAATATGTAAATATAAGAATTCCAGCAATAACAACATCTAAAATTTTTATATTTTTCACACTTTCCCTATCAAAAATAGCCGTTTTCTTCACAAAATCAAGGCTATCTGAAAATTCTGCCCCTGCAAATATAACTTTCACATCGTTTTCTCCATCTCCAACAACTGTCATATCTCCAAAATCAAAATTTTCAACATCATCCACATCTTCAATTTTTCAATTCAATTTTTTTCAATCTCAATAATTTTTCCATCCTCAATTAAAATCCTAAGACTATTTTTCTTCCCCCAGCTGCAAAATTTCAATTTTGCCATTTTCATTTTCTAAAGATTCCTCATTTACATCAATTTCCTCTATCTCGCCAAAATTTCTATTGCCATCCGTATTTTCAATAATTTCTATTTCTTGAGTTTCATCAGCATCTTCATTTCCAAAAATTTCCATTTTTTTGAATCTCTTCAGTCATTTTCATGAACATCCTGAAAAATTTTTCTTCATTTTCAAAAGAAACTTTTTCATTCTCAAAATCATTATTCTGACTTACTTCAAAAATTTCCATCCTTATAATAATTATAAACAGCCTCAAAATCCACTTTTCAATTCTGAAATTACTGCCGAATACTTTTTCAAGCAGTTTTTTTATCCTAACAATTTCCCTTTTATCCAAATAAATATCTAAAAACTGATTTTTCCAAATGATTTATAACCATTTTTCCTTTTTTTACAAAATTAATTTTTTCTTTAAAATTTCTGAAATATTTTTCAAATTTTACAGTTTTTTTCCTGAATCTTCAATCTGATTTTTCCCTTTTACCAGTTTCTTCCACATTTCCATCAAAATTATCAAACAAAAAAATACGAATAATGCAAAATTACAGCCAGTTTTACATTTTTTTCAACGTTATTTTTCCTCAAAAAAACGACTCCAAAGCCATTTCCAATTCCTGATTTTTCAAAAAAATATATTTCATCATTAAAAAAATATATAAATTTTATTTTTTTATTTCTTATATATATTTTTATTTTTTTCTTCCATCACTCCCCCTTTACTAGTTTAATCATTTATAAAAATTCTGATTCCAGAACTCTCATCTCCACTTCCAGCAGGGCTCACTCTCTTAAACCCAACTTTTTCACAAAAATAAAAATCTCTTCGCCTAAAAATTTTTCCTTCCAAAAATAACTTTCAAACTCACTATAAACCTTATTTTTCCTCAAGCGGCAACGAATATTCATTATCACTTTTCATCACTTATAGACTTAATCCTGTAATTTCCAATACTTTCAATATCTTTTCCCAAAAATATCAAGTTTTTTTCAATTCAATATTTTTGTCCATCTTTTTCAAAAACACTGTCAAAATACCGCTCCTTCTTCTCCAGCAAAAATTAAATTTCCATCAAAGCTAATCCCACTTTCCAAAATTCTTTCCACATTCTGATTTTTCCTTCTGAACTAAAAACTTTTTCTCTACCCTTGCTTTCCTTACGGCTTTTCAAAAAAATACCATATCCTTCTTCTGCTGCACATAATAGACAAAATTAATTGAAAATGCTGAAATTATTGATAAAATTACCAAAACATAAACTAAACTTGCCCCTTTATTTCTTTTTTTATTTAAGTTTAATTTTTCCCCTATCCAATTTTTCTATTTCTCATCCCGTTAAAATATCTATCTTTTCATTATCCAAAACCTCAATTTATACTAAATTTTTTTACAACTCTGACATCTTCTTTATTATTTTTCCTTTAATCGAATAATCAGCAATTTTCCCACCTTTTTCAAACTTTTGCTTCATCAAATTTCCCTACTTCCACCTTACTTCCAAATTTTCCATTATTTTTCAGCATCTGAAACAAAAAGTTTTTCCTTTGTCATATTCAATTTTATAAAAAAATTTCATTCAATTTAAAAAAATTATGAAATTTTTCCCTGACAAAAAAATATTATTATTTTTCCCCTTCATAAGAAAACTTCTGAATATCTCTATTTCTTATGTCCAAAAACAATTTTATCCATCGAAAAAAATACATTTTCTCATATATTTTTCTGGCTGTCCTTCTTAGCCTTTTTCCATAATAACCATCCGCTTCGAAATACAGAAATCACAAATACAAGCACAGAAAATATAAACATGCTTATTAATATTTCCACCAGCAAATACCCATTTTTATTTTTTTATTTTTCCCAATCATTATCCCCTTATATTTTATAATTAACTATTTTTATCAAAATCAGGAAAGTAATAATCCTTTATTTTTATCAACATTTATTTCAAAAAAATATTCTCTTTCCCCAGTTTCATTTTACAAAATACCCATCTGTCCTCTTTATTTCCACATTTATCTTATCCTCTTGAATTTTTTTCCCTTTTTTTATCCTTTCCTTTTGTTCAAAAATTTTTTTAAAATCTGATACTTTTTCAACTGCAAATCTATTATAAAAATCATCTACTTTTTGAAATCTCATATTTTTCCGCTAAAATTCAATATTTCCTCATATTTTTTTCCCCTTTATTATTTCAATCATATTTTTCTATGCTTACATTTTTTTATTCAAATCATCCACCTTTCACATCTGTCTGAAATGTTTTTCAAAAAAATAAATTTGAAACTGGAATAATTGCAACTGTAACAAAAAAACATTGAAATAAGACTCTCAATTAACGTTTCTCCCTTATTTTTTTCTTCATATTTTTCACCAGCTTTTTACTTATTAAAAAAATTCTAAAAATAATATAACTTATAACAATAAATGGTGCAAATGGAATATACTCATACTTTTTTCCATTTTTTTCAAAAATAAAAAAATAAAAAAAGCAATAATCCCTGAAAAAAATATACAAAATCATATAAAAAAATTTAACACTTTTTCTATTTCAAAAATATCCCAGAAGCCCCTCAATCCCCATCATCAGCTTTTACATCTCCAAAGCCGATTAACATTTTTTTCCAAAATAATCCTCTAAAATATAAAGTACAATCATCGGCATTGAATAGGCACAAATTCCCAAATAATACTTTTTTCCAAATTGTCATTTTGAACTGCTGTTATTAGTCCTAAAATAATCAAAATAACGGCACTTTCTTCAGGAATTATTCTTTTTACATCAACCCAAATTATTCTGAAAAAAAAATACAATATTTTACAACTTCAATTATGTTATTTACTATTTCCCAATTCATCACTTCCTAATTTCTTCCCCCCAAATGCCTTACTTCCCGCAGCAACCTTAGCAAAAAAACCTCTCCATCCTGATAAACTACATTTCCTTCAATATTTCCAATTTTAAATTTTCCATTGCTATCAGTCCCAATCCCAAGTTTATTTAGATTTCCATGCTCTGTCAAAAATATCCTGCAAGTTTTTAGGGTGAATCTCCTCCATGATCAATACTCCAAGAAGTTGTCGTATTATTAAGCTCTGCAACCGCCCCGATCACCTTACTTCTATTAGCTTTATTCAAATACTTCCCAACCTGTGGCACTGCAATCGCCGATATTATCGTAATGATCGCCACTACTAAAATCACTTCCACAAGTGTAAACCCTTTTTCTCTTTCCTTTAATTTTTCTACTTGCCTCCCTTCTTTTCATCTTTTTCAATTTTACTTTTTTTCCTTTTTTTATAACCTCACCCATAATTAATCTCCTTTTTAATTAATTTTTTTATTTAATAAATTTATACTATATTTTTTTAATAAAAGTCAATATTAAAATTAAAATATTTTTTTAAATAAATCTTTTTTTATAAATTCTAGTTTTTTATAAAAAAATATGAACTTAATTTCCTTATAAATAAAAAAAGACTGAACCCAGAAATTCACTTCTAAGCCAGTCTTTTTCATACTTTTTGTATTTTTAAGATTTTTCATTTTTTTATATTTACAAAACAAAGTTTTTTTCTAAAAGAAAAAGTATTTTATTAGTCAACTAAATTTGATAAATTTTTCAACATTTTTCAATATTAATAACTTCAATTTTCCTTATTAATTTTCTTAATCAATCCTGCCAATACTTTTTCCAGGTCGATTTCATAAATCTTTTGTAACTCCATTTTTCAGCCAGTTTATTTATTGTGTCAACCCATTTTACTGGACCAAAATGTTTGGTTGTATAATTCGTTCTTAATATCTTCAGCTGAAGTCAAAATATTTGCTGTAGTATTTGCAATAATTGGAGTTGCTGGATCGTTCCAAGTATAATTTTCAAATTCCTTTTTCAAAATTTCGGCAACAGGTTTCATTAATGATGAATGGAAAGGCCCTGAAACCGCTAGTGGCAATGCTCTTCTTGCACCTTTTTTTCCTTAAATAAGTCAAGATTTTTTTCAATTACTTCTTTTTCTCCAGCGATAACAGTCTGCTTTTGGTTCGTTATAATTTACTGCTTCCACAGTTCCATCAATTTCATTACAGATATTTTTCAACATCTGTTGAACTAAGTCCCAATATTGCAGCCATTCCACCACTAATATTAGCATTGCTCATGATTTCCCCTCTTTTTGAAATTAATTTTAATGTATCAATTTCATTCAAAAACTCCAGCAGCATATAATGAACTGTATTCTCCTAAACTGTGTCCAGCTACAAAATCTGCATTTATTCCCTTTTCCTTTAATAATTTTGTTAAGACAACTGAAAATAGCGCAATTGCAGGCTGTGCATATTTTTGTATTTTTTTATTTCTTCATCTGTCCCTTCAAAAAAATAACCTTTTTCACATCTTCATTATTTTTCAAAAAAATCTTATCAATTATTTTTTTATCTTCATCATTTACTTCATCATATAACTTTTTTTACCCATTCCAGCATACTGTGTCCCTTGTCCTGGAAATACAAAAAGCAATTTTTTTGCCATATAGACTCTCCTCTTAATTTTTCTAGTTTTTAATACTCAAAATTTTTTTAATTGAAAAAAACTATTTTTTTCTTCTTCTGCTTCAACTACTTCTTCCTTTGATTCTTTAGCATTTTTTTATTACTGAACTTAGTCAGCTGATTCTTGTCAACAAGTTCTTTTTACACCAAATCCAATAACAACTAATCCTAAAAATCAATGGAACCATAAATAGCGGCAAATTTTTCCCATACATAGTTAGTGATGTACAAATATACACCTACACAAAGAAAAAAATCCATCCATGTTTCTTCTTTTTTTAACCAAGAAATAAGCCCCCCACAAGAATCATTACTACCTGATAATTTACAATGTACTTCATAATATCTTCGGGTATAAACTTAAATAAACTTAAAACTACAATTACTAATCCCCAAAAATATTTTTTTGAATTCATAACTTTTTCCTCCTTAATATTTAAAAATTTTTTTATTTTTTTACATTCAGAAATTTTCTATATTTATAAAAGTAAACCTAATAAATCTAGTTTTTAAATATTCTCTATTACATTATACTCTGAAATTTTTTTAAAAATTACAAGTTTTAACAATTTTTTTAATCATATATTTATAAATTATTATTTTGAAATTTCAACCATAATCGAACCATAAGTCAGTCCTCCACCAAATCCAGTAGCAACAAACTTATCTCCTTTTTAAGTTTTTCCTTCCTTTATCGCCTCATCAAGAGCTATCGGAATTGATCCCGCCGAAGTATTTCCATATTTATTCAAATTTACAAAAAACTTATCTAGCGGCTGCTTAAATCGTTTTGCAATCGACTCAATAATTCTAATATTTGCTTGATGCGGAATAAATAAATCAACATCATCTGCAGTAATTCCAGCTTGTTCCAGTACATTTTCAACTGTTTCTGGAAATACTCTTACTGCAAATTTAAATATCTCTCTTCCATTCATTTTCAAGTAAATATCCTTGCTTTCAATTTTTTCCTTTGATACAGGCTCTTTAGTTCCACCAGCAGGCACTAAAAGTTCACTTGCTCCAGAACCGTCAGCCACAAGATGGCTTGCCAAATATCCTCCATTTTCCACTTCTCCAAGCACAACAGCTCCTGCACCATCTCCAAACAGGATGCAAGTTCCCCTGTCTGTCCAGTCAACTACTCTTGACATTGTTTCTGCCCCAATAACAAGCACTTTTTTATAAAGTCCAGCCGCAATAAAGCTATGTCCAGCTGAATAGGCATAAACAAATCCTGTACAAGCCGCACCTAAATCAAATGCCGCCGCATTTATTCCCAATTTATCCTGAACTAATGCCGCAGTTGATGGTGTCCCATAATCTGGAGTCATTGTTGCAACAATAACTAAGTCAATCTCATTTTTATCTATTCCCGCATCTTCAATTGCCTTTTCAGCAGCTCTAAATGCCAGATCAGATGTAGCTTCATTTTCATCTGCAATTCTTCTTTCCTTGATACCAGTTCTAACTGTTATCCATTCATCATTTGTATCCACAATCCTTGCCAAATCATCATTTGTCATTATCTTTTCAGGCACATAAGATCCTGTTCCTAAAATCCCAACTTTCATATCTCACCTCAGATTTATTTTTATTTTTTTCTCATTTATATTTTTTTCAAATTTAAAATTATTCTACTAAAGTCTATCACAAAAAAACTTAAAAAAATACAACTGCAAAAACGACAAAATTATCAAATTAAAAAAATCAAAAAGCAAGACATAAATCCTGCTTTGAAAAAAACTATTCAGCTTCCGTAGCTTCATTAGCTATTACTTGTCTACCTCTGTAAACTCCTGTTTCTAAGTTTAATCTGTGTGGTCTTCTAATTGATCCATCAGCTTCTACGATGATATTTGGAGCTTTAATTGAATCATGTGATCTTCTCATATTTCTTTTTTTGCTTTTAGAAGTTCTTTTCTTAGGTACTGCCATTATTTATCGACTCCTTTCAAATTTTATATTATTAATACTTCAATCTAACATTGTAAAAAGAATTATAAAACTTATAATTTTTTTACATTATACAAACTATTATAATAAATCTAAAAGCTATTTGTCAAGGCTTTAATCTATTTTTTTCCATTTATTCACAAGATTTTTTTATTATTTTTCTAACTTTTTATTGAATTTCTATTATTTTTACTTTTTTCAAAAAAATTTATTTTTTTGATTTTTCTTTAGATATTGCATTAACTTTCTCTTGCTTATTTTTTTCAATAATAATTTCATATTTTTTTCTCAGTATTAAACTCAAGATTTTTTTATTTTTTTCAGAAATTTCATCTGTCATTGTTTCATTTCCAATAACTAAAAACAACAAAGTTTTCATTATTATTTGTATCTATCAGTTTCCCAATTTTAACTCCACTAATGCTATTTGAAAAAAATTTTTTTATACAAAAACGTTTTTCAACAGTTTTTTAAATCACTTTCCAAAAATTGCCTGATCTTCATTTTTTTACTTGGTAATGCAACGCTTTCTGTATTTTTCTTTTGTTTTTTTCTTCATTTAAATATTTTTTGATAAGTCCTGTGCTGTCAAATATTTTTTTCATTTGATAACTGCTGTATTTTTAATTTGTAGTTTTTCAATTTATATTTTTTTCCAGTTTTTTTCTAATTTTTCAATATCCTGTTTTTTTAAAAGCCTCTCCTACAATTTTTTAAAGTAACAGTTTTTATCTTTTTTTATTAACAGAATTATCAAAAAAACATAATGATTATTTAATTCCTTTGAAATAAATTTTTTAATGAATTTTTCTTGCTGTATCTTGAACTAAAGTTGTTGCTGTATATATACTTGGAATAATTATAATTAAACTTCCTATATAAAATATTATTTGCTTTTTATTGAAATTTTTATGTCCTGCTTTCAAAAAAATATTTCCAGAATAAACTATCAAACCAACTAATGTTGCTATCATTATAAAAAAATACATTTATTATAAACAAATATCCTGCTCCAAGAAAAATTTTCGGATTTCCATGAGCAATCCCAAATCCTACTACACACAAAGGCGGCATTAATGCTGTTGCAATAGCTACTCCAGGAACTACATTTCCACCATCTTCTTTTGTTTTTCCAATTACTCCTGCAATTCCACCAAAAATTGCAATTAATACATCCCATAAAGTTGGAGAAGTTCGAGCTAATATTTGCGGAGTTGCTTCATTTATAGGGACTTACTAAAAAAATAAAAAGTGGAACTTATCACACTTATTAATATAAAAATTCCCAGCCTAAAAAGCGACGTATAGACTCTTTTTAAATTTCCATTTGACAGCCCCAATCCTATTGATTGAATTGGCGACATTAATGGTGAAATCAGCATAGCTCCAATAATTACAGCAACAGAATTTGTATTTAAACCTATCGAAGCAATAATCATTGCACAAATAAGAATAAACATCGTTTCCTTTGTAAAATCAGAATCTTCAATAATATTTCGTTTTTAAAATTTTTATATTTCTCATGTTTTTATTTTTTTCTATCATTTTACTATATCTCCTTTATATTTTTATATTATAGTCATTTGTAAAAAGTCTAAAAATACGATAAGTACAGTTTTTTTATTCCAACAAACTTAATCATCTTCATACATAGGTTCAATATGAATCAAAAAGCCTTTTTTTATATTTTTTTATATTTATGTTTAACTTTTTGGAAATTTTTATTTGTAATATCATGCGCTTCTTCAATTGTTTTATTTTTTTATCCATCCTCACATCAGCAAATATATAAATATCTTTTCCAGAGTAGTCATTCTAAAGTCATGTGCATTTTCAATTTCTTTAAACTGCAATATTTCAGAACGTATTTTTTTCGATTAATTCATCATCTTGCGAATCCAGCAATATTAATGAATTTTTCCTTTATTAGTTCATAACCGCTTTTTTTATAATATAGATTGACACGATAAATCCTACAATTGTGTCAAATACAGGATGAATCCTTGATAAAAACAGTCCGGCTAAAACAGAAACAGAAATTACAATATCTGAATTATAATCTGTAAGCAACGAATTTATTAATGAATTATTATATTTTTTTACCCTTTTTTTCATAAAAAGACAATTGAAATATTTTTATTAATATCGCTAAAAATTGTTACAATTATTGGAATAACTGTAATCTTCAAATTACTTTCACTGCTAAGAGATGTCAATTTTGAAAAAAATTATCCTTTATCAGCTCAAAAGCTGTTATCATTATAAATGTCCCAATTATCACACTAAAAACTGACTCTATCTTTCCATGCCCAAAAGGATGCTCTTTATCTTCAGGATTGCTTCCAACTTTTTAATCCTACAATGACCAAAACATTTGTAATCAAATCTGAAAGTGAATTTAACCCGTCTGAAAGTAGCGACATGCTGAAAAAAATCTTTCCAGCTGCAATTTTTTAAAAAAGCTAAAATAATATTTACACAAATTGCAAATTTTTGAAATAAAAAAAGCATATTTTTCTTCCTGCTTTTTTTCCTTCTCTTAAATTATTCAAGATATATCCGTCTTGTGTTCTTATAAACCGCTGTTTTTTTCAAGAAAAATTATTCATTTTTTTATGATTAGTTACGATTAGTGAATCAAAAATTTCTATTTGTAAGCCAATTAATCATATGTTTCAAAAAAAAACGTCCCATATCCATTATTTCTCAATTTCGGTAAAATAAATATTTTTTTCAGTTCCGCAATATTACCTAAACTAAGAACTGCATAACCGTATAAATCTTCATTATTGCATAAAAAATATATCTTCCTTTTTTTCTTATTAAAAGAAAATTTTTGGATCTGCCTCAATATGTCTATTAAAAATTTTACCAATATTCCCTTTTTTTATCCCACTCGACTACTTTCATTGAAACCTCCGTTTGTAGTTAAAAAAAAATAAAAAGTCATACGTCAAACTCTCGAAAAGGTTCTACCATCCGTTTCTTAAGTCAAAAGCTCAAAAACAGCTACCCCATAAACCTAAAGAAATTAACTTAGTGCTGCTTCGTTCCCGACCTGACACGTTTCGCTAACTCTCTACAATATGGGACTATTTTTCTCAACACTCTTGAAATAAGACGTTGACACTAAAACTTCCCTCAAATTTGACATCACCTCTACTAAAAGCGGGTTGTAGATACAGGGCACTGCTAACTCCCCAGCTAGTATGACTTAACTAGTATATCACTTTTTTTCTCAGAATTGTCAACATTATAAGAAATTATTTTTTTATTTTTATTAAACAAATTATTTTTCAAAACTCAAAAAGCTCCATCAATTCCTTCTCATCCATCTCAAAAATCTCTTTTGAATCCTTATTATTTCCGCTATCTTTCCCTAAGATATTTTTCACTCAAAGCCCGCTTATTCTCCTGAATTTTTTTATTATTTTTTTCCTCAATTGTTCCTTCAGTTATAAAGCTTAATAACTTGAACACTCTTTTTCTGACCAATTCTGTGGGCTCTATCGCTTGCCTGATTTTTCCACAGCAAAAATTCCACCATGGATCATAGTGAATTACGACATCTGCTCCAATTAAATTTAGTCCCTGTTCCTCCAGCTTTTAGCGAAATTAAGACAACTTGCCCTTCGCCTGAATTGAATTTTTTTAGAAATTTCCATTCGTTCTTTGGACTTTACGCTTCCATCAATGTAAAAAAATATTCTACGTTTTTCCTTTTTCAATTCCTCCTTTATTTCCTCCAATGTTCCTAAAAAAATTGTGAAAAAAATAATCATTCTATGACCATTTTCTAAAATATCTGGTATCATTTCCCTCAATAATTCAATTTTAGCAACTTCACCAGTATAATTCTCATCAAATAATTGTGGAGAATTGCAAATTTGCCGTAATTTTGTCAAAATTGCCAGAACTTTTTAGATTGTTATTTTTCCTCCTTGTTAAATCCCCTAAAGCTCCTTTTTCGCCCCTTTTAACATAAGCCATATATAGCTTTTTCTGCTCTTTGCTCAATTCTACAATCATATTATTTTTCAACTTTTTCAGGTAATTCTGTCAGCACTTCATTTTTTTGTTCTTCGCAGAATAAATGGAGAAACGATATTTTTCAAATTAAATATTTTTTTGAATCTGGATTATTTAAGGAATTTTTATATTTTTTCTAAATTTTGTTATATTATCAAGATAACCAGGCAAAAATAAAGTCAAAAAAATCGACCAAAAGTTCCATAATGCTGTTTTCAATTGAGTACCTGTCAAAGCAAAGTTTACAGTGCTTTTTAACTTACTTGTCGCTTTTTTTACAAGAGAAGATACATTTTTATATTTTTGTGCTTCATCCAATATCGCCACATCAAATTTCTTATCGTTATAATTTTTTTCCATCATTTCTAAAAAGTTTGATAAGTCGTTATCAAAATTCCTCTTTCAGTTTTTTTCAATCAATTCTTTCCTTGTTTCAGCATTTTCCTTCTACAAGAATCGGCTTTTATATCCGAAAATTTATAAAACTCCTCCTTCCAGTTATGTAAAAGCGAAGTCGGAACAATAATTATTCCAAGCAAATCCTCATTTTTCCAGCTGAATTTCCGAAATAAGCGAAATCGCCTGCAAAAGTTTTTCCCAAGTCCCATATCATCCGCCAAAAATTCCGCCAAATCCAATATCATACATATTTTTAAGCCAATTAAACCCAATTTGCTGATATGGAAATAATTTTACCTTTATGTTTGATGGCTCTTTATTTTCACGTTTTTTTATTTTCTGAAAAAGCTGCTTAAATTCCTCAATTTCATTCAATTCCTTGTTAATACTGCTAGAAACCTGTGCCAGCTGCAATGCCTTTATTTTAGAAATTTTATTTTCACCGATTCTCAAATCGTTCATTGCATCAACGATTCCAACCATTTCTTCAGTGCTCCTATTGGCAATTTTTACAAGTTCACCGCTTGACAATGTCACAAATTTCTCTTCATTTCTTACCGATTCCAGAACTGTTTCAACATCCTTCTCATCAATTCCCTCAATATTGAAATTTACACTAAAAAGTTCATTTTCAACAGATCTTATATTAATATCCACACCAATTTTACGAACTTTTTATTTTTATCACTCACATTAATATTCACCTTTTTCTGAATATTTTTCATCAATAATATCAGCCATTGCTAAAAATTCATTTCTATCAATCACTAGTACAATGTCATCTGACTTTAGCTGCTTTGCCCTAAATCCAACATACATTCTATACTCTAACTCAATAATCTGAGCATCTGCATATTTTTTGAAAAATCTTCAGAAATTTCCCTTTGAAGTTTTTTTATTTTTTTAGGAATAAAATAGCCATCATCTGTCCTAATACTTTCCTCAAGGCAGGAAATCGTTACTTGAAGTTTATTTTTCCCGTTGCCTTCCTCTACAAAAATATTTACCGTTCCATAATTTTTCCGTAACCTTAGCAATTGGAATTTCATATTTTGAAAGCACTTCCTTTATTTCATCAAACAGCTTTCCTGATATTTCATTCAGATATTCTGTCCCTTTTCTAGTTCCATCTGTAAGAGTATTCATTATTTCCCACTCTGCATCACTCATTTTATGAAATTTTTCAATATTTGACACACCATTTTTTTAAAGTAAAATAACGACTTGTTGGTGATAAAACTGTAAAATTTCTTATAATTATTTTTTATTTCCATTCTCATCTTTTTGAAATGCAAATATTGGCTCGTATTCTCCAGTCACATAAATTGTCTTGCTGCCAGATCTTATTGTCTTTTTATTTTTCTATGGCTGAAAATATCTGTTCTGCCAGCATTGGATTCATTATTTCACCTTGTGGCTTTCCATAATAATAATTATTATTATTAAAAATTCATTCCAAATTCATTTTTTTCTTAAAAATAGTTGCCAAGGTTTTTTTATCACTTTTTATCTATTTCATTAAAATAATGCAAATCTGGATTATAAATATTTTTTTGAGTAATTTCATAAAACTGCTCATTTTTCTACTGAATAAACAAAAGATTCTAAATCCTTTATATAATTTAAACTTTTTCTCCCGCCTTTACTCTCAACGTTGATACTGTAGATGATAACTGCTCTATTTCAAGTGCCAGCTTATACTCGTTTTTTTCTGAATATGAAATCTTAGTTTTTATCAATTCTTTTTTAATTTTTCCAGTTTTTTCCCTAAACTCTTTAATTTCTTTTCCTTCAATCTTCTCATAAGTATTTTTCTTCTTTTTTTCCTAAAATTTTTTTCATCTTCTCTAAGAATTTCATCATACACTTCATCTTCTGCAATTTTTTATACGATTACTGCTACTTTTACCTTCTTTTTCTCTTTTTAAATTCCTATTTTTCCTTAAAATAAATATTCCCAGCCTTAACTTCAGCATCCGCAGCCATCCCAGTCGCAATAATATGTTTTGCAAGGCTTTTTGTCTCTTTAAAGTTAGGACAGTCACAACTATATATAATTCTGTTATCTGGCTTTCCATCTTCATAAAAAAATAAGTTATATTAACATTATAGGCATTTCTATAATTTCCATCAACTTGTGATTCCACCACTATTTTTATCATCTTTTTTTCATAAACAACATTAATTTTACTTTTTGCTTATTAAAATACTCAACTCCCCTATTCACAATAGACAAAGCAGTTAATTTTTCTCAATCTGTCAAATATTCCTTCCAACTTTTACTTTCCTTTCAAAAATATTCTCAATTCACACTAAATATTATCTTACCAAAAGAATTTTTCGTTTTTTTCAACAAAAACGGCAAAAACTGAAAACTTTGCCGTAATGTGAACTACTCCCGCTTTTTAGAAGCGGGAGCTTTTGAAGTATCTGCTTTTGCTAGCCAAATATATTTACCAAAGCTCTTTCGGGTAGTTCCTACCCTGTCTTTTTTTATTTTTTTCTAATATTTCAACATCAATTTCCCAATGTTTTTTTATATTCAGTGCTGCATTATAATCTCTATCAATCTCAATCCCACAGCACTCACATTTATAGCTTCTTTCTGATAACTTCAGTTCCTCTTTAACATTTCCACATTTACTGCAAGTTTTTCGACGACGGAAACCACTTATCTATTTTTTTAAAAATTGTTTTCCTAAAAAAACATCAATTTGTACTCAAGCATCCTCAAAAACATTCCCCATCCATTATCTCCTACACTTTTCCCAAAAATTTAATGCCTGGCTCATCCCTTTCATATTCAAATCTTCAACAACCACAGCATCATATACTTTCAGACAATTTTTTTGATAATTTATGCAAAAATCTCTTCGACAATTTTTAATATACTCATGCAATTTTGATATTTTCATTTTTGCTTATACCAATTTTTAGAAAATTTTCACTTTTCTTGACAATGATTTTTGTAATTTTTTCAATTCTTCTTCCAACATCCTAAAATATCTTGGATAATCAGCCCTTTGGTTTTCAGAACTGACAAATAACTCAGACATTGAAAAAAATCAAGTCCAATTACTTTTATCATTACTTGGGTTTTTGAATTTCTTTTTCAAATTCTGTCAAAGATAGAAACATAATAATTTCCATTACTATTTATTAGTGTTACCGACTTTATTCTATAATTCTTTGGTATTTCTCTATGATATTTTCAATTTTACTCTTTTCAATTTTGGCAAAAACCAAATACTTGTTTTTCCTCAATTCGTATCGAATTGTTCACACAATTTGTCGTGTAACTTTTAACATTATTCTTTTTTAGATTTGAACTTTGGAAACTTCGCTCTTTTCTGAAAAAAATTCGTAAATGATCGTCTTACATTCAATTGTGCATTTGAAAGTGCTAGACTATCTACTTCTTTCAAAAAAATTGATTTTCACTCTTCAAACTGGCAGGTGTAATTATTTTTATTTTTCCCAGTTTCCTCATAAAAATTTATTTGCAGCATACAAAATCGTATTGTAAACAAAACGAACACATCCAAAAGTCTTGTTTATCAACAACTCCTGCTCCTTATTTGGATAAATTCTGTATTTGAATGCTAAATTATATTTCATACAATTACACCTCCTTTTGATTTTTGAATATTATTTTTAATGATTTCTCTTCAATATTTTATACAAAAATTTTTATCATGGATGTATCCTTTTTTTCAATTTTTTACAAAAAGCAATTCATCTCCCACTTATAGAAAAGCCTACGACTTCTTGCTATCTTTTTGTTAAAATATTTATTAAGTTTGAACAAATAGTTTTTCCATCTTTTATAAACATATTTTTTTACTTTAACTTTTTGTCATCATCATAAGTATAAACTTCATTAGTTTCCAAATAATTTGAAATAAGCGCTTTCAGTGATTTTGCCATAACCGAATCATCTATTTTATTACCCTTTTCATCAGTAACTTTAGTAACATCCAAATCCACTAAATATACCTTATTTGTTTTTGGATCAAATTTCACTTGACTATTCAAAAATACTTTCCCTTCGCTTTTTCCCTGCCAAAAAGTGAAACATCATAATCAGCTGTAAGTAAAGTCTATCTCCCGCAAAACTCATCACAGGACTTTTTAAGTCCAACTTTCCCCAGCAGAAAATTCTTTTCAATCGGAAATTTCTTGTTCAATTCCTTTGTAATCATAGAATCTGGCACTCTTAATGTCTTATTTGCCAAAAGATCGCAAGAAATTATTCCGAATACCGTTATAATCATAACTAATGCCATTTTAAAAAAATAAATTTCTTTTTCATAACCAATTCCATTCTCCTTTTCTTTTTTTATAATCTAGTCTTAAAAAAATAGTATTTTTAAACTTTTATGACTAAAACTATTCTAGTTAATCATACAAAATATTATTTATTATTTCATATTTTTTTCAAATTAGTTTTATCTTTTAACTCCAAAATTTTATTTTTATTCACTGACTATTTGATAAAATTTACTCTTATCACTTGCTACAAAATTCCATCAAGAATCTTTTTCAAATACTTCTTCAAAAATTTCCCAGTCCAAGATCCCTTCATTCTCTGCAATTTCTTCAGGAGTCCCTTCTGCAATAATCTGTCCACCTTTATAACCACCTTCAGGTCCTATATCAATAATGTGATCCGCAACTTTAATTACATCCAAATTATGCTCAATTACTAAGACTGTATTCCTTTATCAACCAATCTGTTTAACACTTCTAATAATTTTCTGATGTCTTCAAAGTGAAGTCCCTGTCGTAGGTTCGTCCAAAATGTAAATGGTTTTTCCTCTTGACATTTTTTTGATAATTCAGTTGCAAGTTTTATCCGTTGAGCTTCTCCACCTGAAAAGAGTTGTCGCAGGTTGTCCCTAATTGAATGTAATTCATTCCTACATCCATCAATGTTTGCAATTTTTCTCTCAAGTGACGGAATATTTTTGAAAAATTCGTATGCTTCTTCAACTGTCATTTCTAGCACATCTGCGATACTTTTTTTCCTTTGTACTGAACTTCAATGTTTCTCGATTGTATCGTTTTTCCTTTACAAACTTCACATTCCACATAAACATCTGGCAAGAAATTCATTTCAATTTTATTAATTCCAGCACCGCTACACGCTTCACATCGTCCACCTTTTTACATTAAATGAAAATCTTCCTTTCGAATATCCACGCACTTTTCGCATCGTTTGTCTGTGCAAAATAAATCACGAATATCATCAAAAATTTTTCGTATATGTTGCAGTATTCGATCTCGACGTTCTCCCAATCGGCGACTGGTCAATATCAATCACTTTTCCAAGTTTTTCAAGCCCATCGATTCCACCATTTTCAAGTGGATACAATTTCCCTTTATTTAGCCTGTTGTGAAGCTCCGGGAACAATGTCTGATTAATCAATGTCGACTTTCCCACTTCCTGAAACCCCTGTTACAACCGTCAAAACTTCAAGTGGAATATGTGCCGTCACATTTTTCAAATTATTTCCTTTTGCATTTTTCAAAACAATTTCTTTTGTTGCTTTTCTTCTTTTTTCAGGCACTTCAATTTTAATTTTTCCGTTCAAATATTGTGCTGTCAATGATTTTTTGTTTCTCATAACTTGTTTTTGGCGTTCCTTGTGCTACAACTCTTTCCCTCCATTAATTCCAGCACCTGGACCTATGTCAATCAGATAATCCGCTCTCTCATCGTATCCTCATCATGCTCTACAACAATCAGACTATTCCCAATATCACGCAAATCCTTCAAAGTCGCAAGCAACTTGTCATTATCCTCTGATGAAGTCCAATACTCGGCTCATCAAGCACATAAATCACGCCAGTAAGCCTACTTCCAATTTGAGTTGCAAGTCTAATTCTTTGTGATTCTCCACCAGACAGCGTTTTCGTCATTCTAGCAAGACTCAAGTAATCAAGCCCAACATTTATCATAAATTTTAGCCGTTCTTTTATTTCCTTCAAAATTTCAGCTGCAATCTGCATTTGTTTTTCCGTAAGCTGAATTTTTTCATAAAAATCAAGTGCATCAACAACACTCACTTCAGTCAAGTCAATAATACTCTTATCATTAACTGTTATCGCCAACACAACATTTTTAAGCCTTTTTCCGTGACAAGTTTTACAAGTTCTCTCTGTCATATATTTTGCTTCCATCTCTTCTCTTGCTGATCTCAGAAGCAGTTTCCCTTGTATCGTCGTTCAATTCCATGCACAATCCCTCAAATCCTCGTTTTCCATTATAGCTAAAACTGTCTCCGCTCCAAGAAAAGTTAAATTGCTTATCACTTCCATAAAAAATCACATCTTTTTCTTTTCGAGTCAATTTAGAAACCTTTTTATCCAAGTCGATTTTATGTGCCTTTGCCATCGCTATGAATAAATCCCAGTTCCAGCCCTTTTTAGTCGTCGCTCCTGGAAAAATTATCCCGCCTTCATTAATTGACAAATTCTCATCAACAATTAATTTATTCTCGTCAACTTCCAATCTCGAACCAAGCCCATTACAAACTTCACAAGCTCCATATGGTGCATTAAACGAAAAAAGTCTTGGCACAACATCTGGAAATACAACATCTGGATGGTCTGGACAAGAAAAATTCTCACTAAATTTGTTATCTTCTCCATTAATATTCACAATTATTTTTCCATCAGAAAGCTCACTCGCAGTTTCAATCGCCTCTGTCAATCGACTCAAAAATTCCTTATTATCCGCCTTAAACACAACTCTATCAACAACAACTTCAATATGATGTCTTTTATTCTTATCCAAAACAATTTCATCACTCAAGTCAAGAATATCACCATTCACTCGAACTCTTTGAAACCCTCTTTTCTGCAAATTCAAAAACAAATTTTTATGAGTTCCCTTTTTATCAATCACAACTGGCGACAAAATTATCATTTTATCCTTTTCTTTTCTAGAACTCATCAAATTATCGACAATTTCCTGAATCGACTGTTTTTCCACTTTTCTATGACAAATCGGACAATGTGCCTCTCCAATATGTGCCCACAAAAGCCGCATATAGTCATAAATTTCAGTAGTTGTACCAACAGTCGAACGAGGATTTTTCGATACACTTTTTCTGTTCAATCGAAATCGCAGGAGAAAGCCCTTCAATACTATCTAATTCAGGTTTCTTCATCTGCCCAATAAACATTCTCGCATAAGCCGACAAGCTCTCAACATACCTTCTCTGCCCTTCTGAATAAATCGTATCAAACGCAAGTGAAGACTTCCCACCCCAGAAACCCCAGTAATTACAACCAGCTCATTCTTTGGAATCTCAATATCAATATTTTGTAAATTATGCCTCTAGCTCCTGTAATCTTTATTTTGTTGTCTTCATTTTCTTCAATGTTCCTCCCCTAATTTTTCTCCTCACTTAACTTAAACTCTCAAAATCAGCTCTTTTAAATTCTTCAATCAATCCATATATCCAAACCTTTTGTTCAGGATGTCCTAAATATCTATTTCTTCATCATCTAATATTACCATTTTTTTCATACTCAGTCTATAAAATGTTTTTACACAAAAAATCTGTTCCATAAATTATTTGACAATCTATGAAACAGATTTTTTTCAATTATTATTTTAATCTAAATATTTTTTATATTCATTTGTTAATTCCAGTATTCTTTGCTTTATTAAATTAACTTTCTGAGTTCACTTGACTCGTTCGGCTGCACATAAATTATGAAAAATAATATTTTTGGTTAAATCTTTCATTTCTTCAACTGAATCCACATTTCTTGAGAATTAATTAACTTCTGCTTTAATTTATAATAACGCTTTTCATTTTTATCAAATTTCTGAATTAGTTTATTATATATTTCATCCATTTTTCTTTGTTCATTTTTCTAGTATTTCTTTAAATGTTCTTATCATTTTTCCACAAGCACTAAAAATTTAGCTGTAATTATTTCAAATCTTTTGAAAACGAAACTAAAGAAAATACCACAAATATAAAAATTATTTTTTCTACATTCTCCCTATCAAATTTTTATTTTCATATGGCAATCCTGATGCTTTCGGTGCTTTCGATTTTCCTACAAATCCAACTAATGCCAACAATGTCAAAATATACGGTATCATTGTCAAAAATTGCTGAGATATTGGGAGTCCTATTGTTTTTGAAACGTCCGCGAATGCTTGTCCGAAAGCGAATAATAGACTTGCTAAGATTGCTCCTAGCGGATTCCATTTTCCAAAAGATCATTGCAGCCATTGCGATATATCCACGTCCTGCTGACATGTTGTTTGAAAAGGCTGGGAGTAGGACTGCTGTAAGGTAAGCTCCTCCTAGTCCTCCCAATGCTCCTGATATAAGTACGCTTATATATCTTGTTTTGTAAACGCTTATTCCTACCGTGTCGGCTGCTAGCGGATGTTCTCCAACTGAACGGATTCTTAAACCTAAAACTGTTTTGTATAAGAAGAAATACATTGCGATTGCGATTCCTGTAGATTACGATTATCATTAATGGACGGTTTGCCAATGATTTTGCTAATGGAGTATTTCCAGCTGTTTTGTAAATCGCTTTTTATTAGGTATGATGTTGTTGTTGCTGCGAATAGATTTATTGCAACTCCACTTATATTTGATTTCCTTTCAGGTTAATACTGATTACTGCGTGAATTAGTGAAATTAAGATTCCTACTATTACTCCCAAAAATTATCCCTAAATATGGATTTCCTGTGGTAATATTGACAACTGCGTTGCAAATGCTGAACTTAGCATAATTCCTTCTAGTCCAATATTAATGACTCCACTTTTTCAGAAATACATGCTCCTACGGCTGTTATAAGAATTGGAGGTGCTATTACTATTGTCTGCTGTATTAAATCGAATATTTGCTTTTATAATCATTTTAATTTTTCCTTTCTGACTTAATATTTTTATTTGATAACCAATTTACGCTGCTTTCTTTTTATTAAGCATAAATTTAAATAAATTTTCTGATGCTACAAAAATGATGATTAATGCTTGTATAATAAATACAATTTCCTTATCAATCTAGATATCTTTGCTGCAACATTTGTCCCCCAACTTCAAGTGCCGCATAAAATATTGCCGCAACTAATATTCCAAATGGATTATTTTTTCCAAGAAGTGCTACCGCAAGTCCTGTAAATCCGTAATCTCCCATTATAAGTTCAGTGTATGAATATTCTGAAGCTCCTCCTAAAAACACGTTCAGCTCCACCAAGTCCAGCACAAGCTCCAGCGATTCCCTATTGCTAAAAACATGATATATTTTTGGATTAATTCCCGCATTTTCAGCAACTGTGTCACTTTGTCCGACTGCTTTTATTTCATATCCTTTTTTGAAATATTTGAAAAAGAAAAATATCCCTATTGTCAAAAGAATTGCGATTATAAAACCAAAATTTAAGTTTTGTCTTGTAATATTTGCAAAAAGTAATGGTAATCTTGCCCTTCAAAAACACGTGGAGATTGTGTTTTTGTGAGTTGGATCCTTTAAGCCCATTTAATAGGAAATTTTGTAATTCTAGCATAATATAGTTTAACATAATTGTACTAATTACTTCACTTACTCCAAATTTTGCCCGTAAAAATCCTGCTATTCCAGCCCACAAAAATCCAGCAATTACAGCCAATTATTACAACAAAGCACATTTCCGAAAAACATAATTTTTAAATGTAATTGCCCAAAAAGTTGCAGCTAATCCTCCAGCAATCATCTGTCCTTGCATTCCTATATTAAATAATCCCGCTTTAAAAGGCTACCATTGTTGCAAGTGCAGAAAATATTAACGGAGTTGCGATAAATAATGTATTTGCAAGTCCACTAAATAATGGAGATCTTGGATAAGGCTGATAAAAAGCCGCCCGCATCATATCAATGTAGGCTGTAAACGGATTTACACCCTTTGTCATCATTATTACTCCACCAATAATTAATGCGATTAATACTGCAATTATAGATGGTAGAAAAATCCTTTTATCTTATTTTTTTAATCATCTATTTTTCCTCCTGCCATTAATATTCCTAATTTTTCTGTTGTTGCATCTTTTTCTATCCAAAAATTCCTACAATTTCTCCTGAATACATCACTGCAATTCTATCACTTAATGCCATTATTTCCGATAACTCAGCCGAAACAAGCATTATCGCCTTTTTTCTCAGTTTTTTTCATTTAAAATTGTATTATGAATCATCTCAATCGCACCAATATCGACTCCCTTGTAGGCTGTGCCGCAATAATAAATTTATTTTTCACGTTCCAGCTCCCTTGCTACTACGACTTTCTGCTGATTTCCACCAGACAGTCCCTCCAAACTTGATTTTTTCCCATCTGTTGGCCTAATATCGTATTTTCTATATATTCATTAGTTTTTTTCTCAATTTCGCTATAATCTAGCAATACTCCTTTAGAATACTGATCCTGAAGTCCCAAGGCCATATTTTCTTCCATTGTAAAATCATCAATAGTCGCCCTTTTGTGTCTGTCTTCAGGTATGTGGGAAAGCCCCTTTTTCCTTAATAAGTTTTGGCGTCTTGTTTTTCCAGCTCATCATTATCTATAAAAATATGTTTCCGCTATCAACTTTTGCAAGCTCCTGCCAAAGCCTCAATAAGTTCAGTCTGTCCATTTCCTGCACTCCAGCTATTCCCCAGCACTTCACCTTCACGGATTTCAAAACGAAACACCCTTAACTTTCTCAATTCCTCCACTTTTTCACATGTCAAATTATCAACTTTCACAACCACATTTCCCAATTTCACATCTGGACGTTTCACTTCAAACAGCACAACACGCCCAACCATAAGATTGGCAATCTTTTTCCTTCGTAGCTTCATTAGTTTTCAATTCTCCAACATCGCTTCCACGTCGAATAACCGTAATATTATCAGATAAATCAAGCACTTCCTGTAATTTATGTGAAATAAAAAAATAATTGTTTTCCTTCCTTTTATAAGATTTCTCATAATTTCATAAAAGTTCCTTCACTTCCTGCTGAGTCAGCACTGCACTCGGCTCATCAAATACCAGAAGTTCCGCACCCTTAAATAATATTTTCAAAATCTCAATTCTCTGATGAATCCCAACTGACAAATCCGACACCTTTGCATCTGGATCAATGTTTAAGCCATATTTTTCAGAAACTTCCCTAACCTGCTTTCTAGCAGTATTCAAGTCAAAAAATACTCCACCTTTTTTAGGTTCGAATCCCAGAACCATATTTTCGGCAACTGTCAAGGTATCAATTAGCATAAAATGCTGATAAACCATTCCAATTCCTAAATTTGCTGCAGTTGTAGGACTGTCAATGTCAATTTTCTCCCCCTTGTAAAAAATCTCACCAGAAGTCGGAGAATATAGCCCGTTCAAAATCTTCATAAGCGTGGATTTCCCAGCTCCATTTTCCCCAACAATCGCATGAATCTCCCCCTCTTTAACCTTCAGCGTAATATCATCATTTGCAACAATCTTCCCGCCTAAAAATTCCTTCCGTATATTTTTCATCTCCAAAATATATTCGCTCATCTTTCCTCCTGCTTCTTAAATTAATTTTATTTAAATTTCAAATCATTCATTTTAAAAAATTATTTAGTATTTTTTAGTTATTATTTTCGTGAATAATTTAGGATTTTATATTGAACAAATTTACTATTTATATCAAAACTGAACCTCCCACAACTAAAGCCTCAGGGTTCTTGCACTATTTAATAAAATTTTAAAAAGTCTGATACATAATAATTTGAGCTTGTTTTTAATAAATCAAGAACAGCTATCGGCTTTCTAACTACATTTATCTTATAATCATTATAGTAGTATTTTGGGCTTTTCCCTCCTACAAACACTACTGTATTATTTTCATTATAAGTATACCCATGATATTCGCTATTTTTCAAGTAATAATGGCGTTCTTTTTAATTTTAACTGATTTTTTGCAAGTTTTTCGATAATTTCACTTGGAAAATCTGTTAAATAAACATTTCTCTGGAGTTCTGGCAATGTGCCTGATCTTCTAATTTGTCAGAAATTAAAAATGTCCTTATCAAATTTGTATACTGAATCATCTTTAAATTTATTTAATCCTGAGTTTTCATAGGTTTCCTTTATAAAAAAATTCAACGTTTGATTTCTCAAAGTTTTCTACAACTTCTTTACGGTTATTTTTTAGTTCTTCAATTAAAAATTCCTTATCCAATTCTGAATAAACATTTGATGGATTAAAGTCAGTTTTTATTCAAAAGTTCATAGAGAACATAAATTTGTCTATTCAAATATTCCTGATCTGTTCCCCATATTCGGTTAAATTAACTCCATTAGACATTGCAATTATTTGCTGTCTATAATATTCATCCAGGGAAGATGCTGGCAATTCCAGTATTTTTCCTCTTCTGATAACTGATCAACTTTTTATATCCTGCATTTCTGATAAAATCTTTCTTCCAGAAAGCAATGAATACTTTTTCCCTTTTTATATCCTTCAAAAAGCATTAAATTCGTTATAAAATCTATTTTTCCAAATAGATCTGTCGGATACGTAATTTCAAATAATTTAATTTCGTAACGTCCTGGAATAACCTTTCGCATTTTTTCCTTCCCATCGATCATTACTTTTTACCTGATTAAATCGTAGCTTTTTCCTCTTCCCTCCATTTTTATCTCCTTTTTATTTTTATCAAAAAGAGCAAAAACTCGTCATACTGCATCCAAGCAACATTAATATTATTAATTTTTCAAGTTTTTCCTCCTAATACCTTTTATAAATTTTCCTTTATAGAAATAGCAATATTTTTCCGGCACTAATTTCCATCAGTTCCTCTAATGTTGCATTTCGTATATTTTTATCAATCCAAATTTTTTTATCAATTCCTTTTTCCTTTTTCAGTCCAATTCAGAAATGTCATCCAACGCACTTTTGACATTTCGCTTACTTCTCAATTTTCTATGATGTGTAATTCCAAATCTATGGGCTTCATCCCTTAATCTTTGCAAAATCTTTAATGTTTCATCTGTCTTTTCAAATAAATACGGCTCACTTTCATAACTTTTAAAAATTTCCTCTTCCCTTTTTGCAATTCCAATCACATCAGTATGCTCCATTTTTCCAAGTTTTTCCATCACATCCACAGCCACTCCAAGCTGCCCTTTTCCACCATCAATTAAAATCAGATTGGGCATTTTATCATTTTCTATTTTAGAATATCTTCGTGTCAATGCTTCTCTCATCATCAAAAAATCATCTGGCGTATCTTTTACAGTAATTTTAAAATGCCTATATTCCTTAGGCATTGTTTCCCCATCAATAGCTACAGTCATTGCCGCAACTGCATCTTTCCCTTGAATATTTGAAATATCAAAACAGTCAATTCTGTAAGGAAAACTTTTTAACCGTAATTCTTTTTTTAAATTATGAAGCCCTTCCTGAACCATACGCCGTTTTCTATAATATTTATCAACTTCTTCCCGTAAGTTCAAATATCCCATTTCCAAAAAGCTGCAATCTTCGGCTATTAATCTTTTGGAAAATGAAGTTTTATCTCCTTATGCTTTTTCAATTTTTGCCCATTCCTTTTATCAAATGTTCACTTTGTAAAAATCTCTCATCACAAATAATATGCTTTGGAATATTCCTTTTTCATAATATGAAGTAATCAGCCGCTCAAAAAGGCTTTCTTCCTGGCTTCTTTCCATTGAAATTATTATATGATTTTTTTATTAATAACTTTCCTTCGAATATTCAGCACACATAAAAACACATTTTCTCTTTTTCCTCAAATACAAACACATCCTCGTCAATTTCCTTGCTATATTCGATAATTTGTGTTTCCAGCATTCTTTTAACACAGCCAATTTTTCACGCTCGTTAATCGCACGCTCAAATTCCATTTCATCACTAAACTGTTTCATCCTATTTTCCAGCATTTCAAGAACTTTATCAGAATGTCCTTCAAAAAGTTTTTGAAATTGCTTTACATTCGTACTGTATTCATCTTCAATATCTTTATATTTACAAGGTGCAGGGCAAGTTTTCATATAATACTTCAAGCACGGCTTTTGTAATTTTTATCCATATTTCGGTTGCAATCTCGAACGGAAATATCTTAATAAGCGATTTCATTGCAAAAAAATATTCCCATTGGATAAGGCCCAAAAATATTCGGCATTCTCATTTAATTTTTCGTACTTCTCACAATTTCCACCTTTGGAAATTTTTTCCTATAAACTTTATATATGGATAAGTCTTTTCATCCTTTAACAAAATATTATATTTTTGGCTTATTCTTTTTATCAGGTTATTTTTCCAGAATAAGCGCCTCAACTTCCGATTTACAGATAAAAACTCAATATCCCTAATATTTTTCACCAATTCCAGCGTTTTTCTGATTATGCGAATTTATATTTGTAAAAATAAGACTTCACCCTATTTTTGAAGATTTTTTTGCTTTTCCCACATAAATAATCTTCCCTCGCTCATTTTTCATCAGGTAAACTCCTGGATTTGTGGGAATATCCTTATATTTAACTGGCGATTTTTATTTCTTTTTCTATTTTTCTGTCTTTATTTCTTCTCCCATTTTTGTATCTTTTTATTCTTTCCTTTAAATTATATAAATGTAAGTAAAACTAAATTTCCTTTTTATCTCCCACTTCCCTATGAAATTTTCCCAATATGATAATCCATCTTTTTGAAAGGTCATCATAAAGTTTATTCACAAAATGTGGCTGAACGATGCTGTCCGCCTGAACATCCAATTCCTATACGTAAATGTGATTTTTCCTTCCTTTTCATATTTTTGGAATTAAGTACAAAAGCATATCTAAAAGCATTTTATAAAAATTCCTGACTTTCTGGAAGTCCCATTACATAATCCTGAACTTCCTTATGATTTCCAGTTTTTCTTTTTAAATTCTCAATGTAATAGGGATTTGGCAAAAATCTCAAATCGAACATCAGGTGAAGATCCAGCGGAATTCCATACTTAAATCCAAAGGAAGTTAAATTAACGCTTATTTTTCTTTGCCCTGAAAAATTCCTTTTTCCAAGACTTCCTGCAATTTTTTCACTGTCAATGTGCTTGTATCAATTACCAAATCAGCTTTTTACCATAAAATCCTTTATAATTTTACGTTCCGCCTTTATATTGGCAAGCAGCGTGTCATACATATTCAACGGGTGCTTTCTTCTGGAAAGCTCATATCTGCTAAGCAAAACATCTGTTCTTGCATCTAGATAAATCATAGTATGAGATATTTCCTCCTTTGTCCAATATTTCCAGCTGTTTTTGTCAACTGTTCAATAAATTCCTGATTTCTGACATCTATTGCTACTGCCACTTGATCTCTCTTTTCACTGCTTAAAAAAAATTTCATTCAAATATTGAAACAAATTAATAGGAAAATTATCAATACAAAAATATTCCCTATCCTCAAAAAAATTTCATCGCCTCAGACTTTCCCTAGCTCCACTCATTCCAGTTATTATAACTAATTCTTTTTTTCATCTTTATCCATAAAAATTCCTCTTTAAAAAAATAAATTTTACTTTCTCTAATTTCCCTTGAAAATTATTATAGCATATCTCCAGATAAATATAAATAATTTTTTTGATAGACAAAATTTTTTTATATTTTTCATTTCCGATCAAGACCCTCGTTTCAACATATTTATTCATTTTTTTCATATAGTATAAGTCTAAAAAAATTTATTCTCTGGGATCAAATTAAAGAAATTTTAAATATTGACAATTTTTAAAAATTTATATTAAAATAAATTGTAATGATTACAAAATTAAATAAATTTGTATAAATAAAAATAAAATTTGGAGGTATAAAAAAATGGATTTTAGCTTTAAATCTTGGGGCTTTTAGATGAAGGAAACTGGCAAAAATTGATGAAAAATAAACTTTATGATGTAACTGTAGTAGGTTCTGGACCTGCAGCTGTCTCAGCGGCAATCTATGCAGCTAGAAAAGGGCTTAATGTAGCGATGATTGGTGTGAAAATCGGAGGGCAAGTTCTTGATACAAATGAAATTGAAAATATTATTGGAACTATCTCGACTACTGGAGCTAAATTTGCCCAAACTTTGGAAAAACATCTGAAGGAATACGAAGTTGCATTTAAAGAAGGACATTTGGTAAAAGAAATAAAGGAAGATGGAAAAGATAAAATTTTGGTAACTGATGATGGAAAAAGTTATAAATCGAAAACTGTTATTATAGCAACTGGAGCAAAACCAAGAAGCCTTAACATTCCAGGAGAAGCCGAATACGTTGGGAAAGGGGTTCATTACTGCTCAACTTGTGACGGGCCTTTCTACAAAGGACTGGATGTTGCTGTAATTGGTGGTGGAAATTCAGGTGTTGAAGCGGCTCTTGACTTATCTGGAATTGCAAAATCAGTTACATTAATCGAATTTATGCCTGAATTAAAGGCTGATAAAGTTTTACAGGAAAAAAATTGGCTGAGCAATCAAACATAAAAAGTAATTTTAAATTCTGCAACTACCAAAGTAAAGCGGAAATGAATTTGTAGAAAATATCATCTACAAAAACAGAGAAACTGAAGAAGAAAAAAACATTAAATGTGGAAGGAATGTTCGTGGAAGTAGGATTATCGCCTAGAAGCGAAGTTGTAAAAGATTTAGTTGAAACAAATAAAATTGGAGAAATCGTAATCAACCCTGAAAACAACTCAACTTCCGCAGCAGGAATCTTCGCAGCAGGAGATGTTACAAATATCAAGCAAAAAAACAAATAATCATTGCAATGGGAGAAGGAGCAAAAAGCGGCACTTAGCGCATTTGACTATTTAATTACAAAATATTAATTTTATTGCATTTAATTTAATAATAAATTCATAGTTTAGTATATGATGAGGCTGTCTCATAATTCAAAAAAATAATTTTACTAACATAAATATTACATATTTTTAAAAATCAATAGATATTATTTTTTTATTGATTCTATAAATATAGATTTATGATTTAGGAATTTTATTTATTTTTGTGAAACAGCCCCATTTTTTTATTGTATTTATAAAAGATATAAAAAGTTGACATCTAACTTATAATTGAGTAAAATACTATTAATTTAAGAATTTTTATTTGAAATAGGAAATTTTTGAATTTTTGCTAAATAAATACTGTTTAATGCTATTTTTCCATTTAAACGGAAGAACAGCTATAAATTTCTTTTGCAAGGGTAAAGATCTCTTACTTAAATTTTTTTAAACGGGATTTAAATTCTAAAAAGGAGGAAAACAGTGAAAACCTTAATAAGATTAGTACAATTTATATTAAGTGAAATTGCTGAATTATGCAGTTTAATTTCATTGGCAATAATAGCTATAGGATTTTATACAATACTGCCAATTTTAGTATTTTTTGCTCTTCTTGCTTTTATTTTTGCTGGAAACTGGAGCTGGCTTTTAGGTGTTCTTATTTACGTTCTAATTGCTTGTGCAATTTTTTTGATTTTTAAAGCCATTCCAGAATTTTTGAATTTTATTTTTGGGAATTCTTCTGAATGAAAGAGGAGAAAATAAGAAAATTTACAAAAATATGAGCAATGGTTTGAAAACGCAAGGAATCAAGAATACGAAAGAAGAAGAAAAGCTCAGGAAGAATATCAGAAGCAGCAGGACAGGGAAAAACAGCACTGGAAAGAAAAAAATCCCAAGAATACTCATACTATAGACATCAACAGGAATACTCAAAGGGAGCAATATGAAAGAAAAAAAATAATGACTATTCAAATTTTTGATTACCAAAAGCACAAATGATGGAGGAATTATCCAGAAATTTGAAGAATATCTAGATATTTTGAAAATTGATAAAAATGGAGAAATAAATGAAGACATAATAAAAAAAGGCGTATAAAAGGGAAATAATTAAAGTACATCCAGATAGAAATTCAGATCAGATGCTAATGCTAAAACTCAAAAATTAAATGACATAAAGGAATTTTTTTAGATAACCAGCTGGAATATTACCTAATGCAAAGGAGAAAAAGACAATGATTGTAAAAATTACAAATATATAAAATTAGCTTATACAGCAAGAGTTCTAATTTTTTTAGCCTGTATATTAACACCAATTCTTTTTAAAACTCGGAATATTTGTTATTGGTATCTGTTTTTGTAATTTCATCTTTTATAGTTTTTTGGCACTGATGCCTGCGAAAAATATAGTTAGCAAGGAACTTAACCGAAGAATGTCAAAACTTCCAGTTCCAAAAACCATATTTTTCAAATGGAAGAAGCAGCAATATCGGTTACGCTTTTACAGATTCATCCAAAGGAACAATCTGGATTTGCAGCACGCAGACAAAATTTGAACTACATATATATCTTACATCAGAATTTGACATAACAGAATCTTTTGGAAAAAAATTCAATTTAGAAAGCATCCAGATACACTCAAAGAAAAATGAACTTAGAGAATTTACAATATTTAACAGCCTTTAAATTTTGAAATTCACAATTATCCACTATTTAAATGGAAAACAACATGACCCCTTGCTAAAAAATTTATTTTTCAAAAAGAAGTTATCTAAATTCAAAGTAACTTCTTCTTTTTTTATTCAATACTAAATCCAGAAATTATATTTTTATTTATTTCCTGACAAGGAGCCTTGACCTCTTGCATAATAGAAATTATGACAAATCTATTATTTTAATGGGAAATAGTATAAACTAGTTCATAAGCCCAAAAGTTAAGATTTTGAAAAAAATTCTTCATTTTCATCGCTCATTTCCCAATCTTTTTCCATTTTTTTACATACTTAACATCCAAAGTTTTTTTCTGTATATTTCAAATCCTTGCTATTAAATTTTTCATTAAAAAAATTCTTTTTCCAAGTTCTGATATTTGATTTTTGCAGTTCTTCGTTATTTTTGGCATAGCCTTTGAAAGTTTTTTTCAGACATTCTATTTTTGAAGTTCTGACATATAAGGTGTTAAATCAGGAGATTTTTACAGTAACATTAATTGTGGCTGTATCCCCTTTTGCCTCAACTTTGTTAATTTTTGTAGGTTATTTTTTTCATTCCTTCGCCATACATTTTACTAAATTGATCTAAAATAACCGTTACATCTCCACTTGCCTTACCAAATTTTTGATAAATTTCCCGACTGTATTACTTTCATTTGTCTCTCAAATTCCTTTTGTGCTGGATGAGTTCCACAACTTACTACAAATAGAAGCATGCTTAATAAAATTAATATTTTAGCCTTCATAAGATTATCTTCCTTCCTAAAAAGTTTATTATATTATATCATAAATATATAAAGATATTTCCAGTATTTCATTAGATTTACATTACTTATAAACTGCTCTCATTTATCTTTTTGTTAAAGTTTTAAGAACATCGCTGCAAAAATTAAAATAAATTACAAGTGTCACAGCATCTGAAATTGTTGTTATCAAAGGTGTTGCCATAACTGCTGGATCGGCCTTCACAATTTTTTTGCTCCAAGCGGAAGCAGTGCTCCAACAAGTTTTGATACAATTACTGTAAATACAAGTGTCAATGAAACGACAAAAAGCAATTACAAAAATTAGTTTTTTTCAAGCGTTATAAGTCTTATAAAATTTAACAGCGCCAAAACTATTGAAACCATTATTCCAATTGAAAATTCTTTTTTTATTACTTTAAAGGCATCTTTTGGAGAAATTTCTCCAAGTGCAAGTGAACGGATTACAACCGTTGAAGATTGTGAACCAACATTTCCTCCGCTTGACATAAGCATTGGGATAAATGCCGTTAAAATTATTGACTTTGCCAGAACTTTTTCGTAACCTTGTATTATATTTCCAGAAATTGTGTCAGAAATCATAAGAACTGCAAAGCCACCCGATTCTTTTGCTTTGCCATCGTAAAGACATTTGTCTTTAAATAGGAATCATCTGTAGGTGAAGTAATTCCAGCCATTTTGTGAAAATCTTCCGTAACTTCCTGATCCACAACATCCAGAACATCATCCACCGTAATTATTCCCAAAAGCCTATTTTCATGGTCAACAACTGGCATAACGATAAAATCGTACTTTTTTTAAATAAATCTGCAACTTTTTCCTGATCATCATGTGTATTTACACTTACAAAATTTGTATTCATAATATTTTTCAATTACAGTATTGTCCTTTTTAGAAATCAATTCCTTTAGTGAAAGCACACCTTCCAATTTCCCTTTTTTGTCCGTAACATAGCAAGTATAAATATTTTCCTTGTCTTTCCCAGTTTTTTTAAGCTGTCCTATCGCCTCTTGAACTGTCATATTTTTCTGAAAATCCACATATTCAGTCGTCATAATGCTTCCAGCTGAATTATCTGGATATTTTAGAAGCTGGTTTATCAAATGTCTATCTTTTCTATCTGTATTTTTCAAGATTTTTTTTACAATATCCGATGGCATTTCCTCGATAATGTCGACAATATCGTCAAAATACAGTTCATCAAATATTTCTCGTGTTTCAACATCAGTTGAAGCGTGAATAATCATTTCCTGATGTTCACTGTCCAAATATGAAAATACATCCGCCGCTTTATCTTTTTTTAAAAGTCTAAAAATCATTATTACAAGCTCTGGCAGTTTAAATAAATTTATCACATCAGAAATTTCAACTGCATTTAATTTATCTAATTCTTTTTTTATTTCAAAAATATTTTTCTTTCAAAAGATCTTCAATTATTCTTTTTTTATTTTTTTCATTTTTTTCTCACCTCATTTTTTTAAATAGTTATCATAAAACTTCGATTAGACAATCAATTTTTTTATATTTTTTTAAATTTTTATAAAAAAATATTTACTTTATAACATTACTTAAAAAAACATAGTTGCAAATCTAAAGTAAATAGTAAGAGTAAGTGCATCTAAAATCGTTGTTATTAAAAGGTCCCTGCCATTATTGCCGGATCCATTTTAAAAGTTTTAGCGATAACTGGTAAAAAGCACCTATTATTTTTAGAAATTATAACTACAAAAATTAAAGTTACTGAAACTGTCATTGCAACATTTAAAGGTGTTTTTTTGTCAAAGTTATAATTCTCAAAAAAATTTATTGCCGCCAAAAACAATAGCTACTATAAATGAAATAAGAAATTCTTTTTTTAATATTTTTAAAAAGTATCTTTTGTATCAACTTCCCCCAACGCCAAAGCACGGACTACAATTGTTGAAGACTGTGCACCTGCATTTCCCCCAGTATCCATCAGCATTGGAATAAACGAAGAAAGTATAACTACAGACTGCAGCACATCTTCATATTTACTTATAATTCTTCCAGTAAATGTGGCAGAAATCATAAGCACAATAAGCCAGCTAATTCTTTGTCTTGCCATTGTAAAGGCGCTTGTTTTTAAATAAGACTCCTCCACAGGCGAAATCCCAGCCATTCTATGAAAATCCTCTGTCGCTTCCTGTTCCACAACATCCATTACATCATCAATCGTAATGATTCCTAAAAGTCTATTTTCATCATCAGTCACAGGAAGTACGATAAGATTATATTTTTTTATTATTTCCGCAACCTTTTCCTGATCATCATTTGCATGAACACTTATCACATTTTTATTCATAAGATTTTGAATCGGCTCATCATCCTCGCTCGTAATAAGCTCTTTTAGGGAAATTACTCCTTCCAGCCTTCTACCTTCGTCAATCACATAGCAGGTATAGACATTTGCCATATCTTCCATAACATCCCTAATTTTAAAAATTGCAGAAGAAGCTGTCATATCCTTTTTTAAATCCATATATTCAGTTGTCATAATGCTTCCAGCTGAATTTTCAGGATATTTTAACAAAAGATTTATTGTGTGTCTGTCTTTTGCATCAGTATTCCTTAATATTTTTTTTACCACATTCGATGGCATTTCTTCGATAATATCGACAATATCGTCAAAATACAGCTCATCAAATATATTTTTAGTTTCCACATCTGTCATTGTCTTAATAATCATTTCCTGATGTTCGCTGTCCAGATATGAAAATACATCAGCTGCCCTATTTTTGGAAAGTAGCCGAAAAAAATCATTATTAGTTCAGAAGATTCAAACTGATTCAGCAGTTCTGAAACTTCCACAATGTTTAAATCATTTTAAATATTTTTCTAATTTCAAAAATATTTTTTTCATCTATAAGTTTTTTGAATAATGTTGTTTTCCATCATTAATCTCCAATCTCCTTTCTCTTTTGCATTTTTCCATTTCTTAACTTTTTTTAACTTTATATGCAAATAAAAAAATCAGGAGAATAACAGCAACGAAGATATTCCCTTTATCCATATTTGCATAAATTCATAAATTTTAAATTATTTAAATTTTTCAAATCTCTCTTCCGGGACTTCCTCGTTCAAAAACATCCACCTCCACAAAACAATAAATTAGCATAAATTCCAAATATTTATATCCGTTATTTTTTTACTATATCTAAAATCAAAACAAAAAAATTAAGATAAATAACTAATAAAACTTATGCTCACAGAAATTCTACCAAACAAACTACCTATTGTCAATAAATTTTTAAAAAAATTTGAAAAATCTTTTTAATAACATTTTATTAAAATAAATTTTTTTATCTAAATAGTAAGCAAGACAAACTATTTTTATTGAAAAAAATAATTTGACTTTTTAAATTTTTTTAGTGTATAAATATATCATATGATTAAATATTCATATAACTAAATTTAAAAAAATTTAGGAACTTAGAAATAAAAAAAATAAGTAAAAAGGAAGGGAAATTAAATGAAAGCAGTAGTAGTTAATAAAGAAGGAACTGGAATAGAAGTTAGTAGAAAAAGAATTAAGAGGACTAAAAGCTGGAGAAGCATTAGTTGATGTAGAATATTGCGGTGTTTGCCATACTGACCTGCATGTGGCTCATGGTGACTTTGGGAAAGTTCCGGGAAGAGTTTTAGGGCATGAAGGAATTGGGATTGTAAGAGAAGTTGCTGAAGGTGTGACATCACTCAAACCAGGAGATAGAGTAAGTATTGCCTGGTTTTTTGAAGGATGCGGAAGATGTGAATACTGTATTAATGGACAGGAAACATTGTGTAGAGATGTAATAAATGCTGGATATTCTGCAGATGGTGGAATGGCTGAACAATGTATCGTTACGGCTGATTATGCTGTAAAAGTACCTGAAGGACTGGATCCAGCTCAAGCCAGCAGTATCACTTGTGCAGGAGTTACAACTTATAAAGCTATAAAAGTTGGAAAACCTCAACCAGGACAATGGGTAGTAATTTACGGTGTAGGAGGATTAGGAAACTTGGCAGTTCAATATGCTAAAAAAGTATTTAATACTCATGTAATTGCTGTAGATATTAATGATGATAAATTGGCACTTGCTAAAGAAGTTGGAGCTGATTACGTTATAAATGGTAAAAAAAGAAGATCCAGTTGCAAAAAAATTAAGGAATTAAGCGGAATTGGAGCTCATATTGCTGTAGTTACTGCTGTGTCAAAAAGTTGCATTTAACCAAGCTGTTGATTCAGTAAGAGCTGCAGGAAAAAGTTGTTGCAGTTGGACTTCCATCAGAAACTATGGACTTGCCAATCGTAAAAACTGTATTGGACGGTATTGAAGTAATTGGATCGCTTGTTGGAACAAGAGAAGATTTGAGAGAAGCATTCCAATTTGGAGCAGAAGGATTGGTTGTACCAGTAGTTCAAACTAGAACTATTGAAGAAGCTCCTGAAATCTTTTAAGGAAATGGAAGAAGGAACAATTCAAGGGACGTATGGTAATTGATATGCATTCTCATTCTTGCTGTTGCGGACATAAACATTAATCAGTTTAAAATTATAGTAAAACTTACTTAAAAACAGAACTCAAAAAAACTATAATTATTTTTACTCAAACCTTAAATTTATATAATTTTTATCAGTTTAATTTTAGATGTGTTCGAGTATATTCAATGATTTTTAAGTCATCTATGTAAACAAAAAAATGTAATTAACTTAATTGTTAGTTACATTTTTTACTACCATATAAATTTTAAAATTCTTAAAATTCGATTTCAGTTCCTCAATGGAAAAAAATTTGTACTGGCAGGATTACAAGAAGCTGCTTCCTGGCTTTTTTTAAAACAGCGCTATATTTTTAAAGTTTCGTTTTTTTCTTAATACTTTGATTACATCTTCTGCATCACCAATTCTGTTACCATCTTTATCATAACATGGAACAAACATAGCTACATCTCTCAAGGTTTGACTTACTGCTTTTCTATCACCATTACTTACTTTTTATTTTAAATGTTCCGCTAACAATTGTATTTCCATCTTTTCTTTTTCAATCACAGGCTGTGAATATTCATAATTTCCAACTTCAACTAAATTACCAAGCGTTCCTCCGGACCTGGTTTAGGTTCCTTATTTTTTTCTAATGCATGCCCAATACCATTTACTGCCTCCGCTCCTATTGCAATTGGCAGAGCAGCTGCTGTTACCAATGGAACACAAGATGATAGTGCTGTCATAATTCCAGCTAATAAAATAATTTTTCTTTCTCATAATTACTCCTTTTTCAATTTGTTTTTAAACTTATTTACCATATTGAGTATTATACCACAAAAGATTATATTTTTTAATATATACTTATAATTAAATTTAATAAAAAGATTAATATTTTTGATATTTTTTTCCATAATAAAAAAATTTTTTTAAAAAGCAGATGAAAGCAAAATATTTGACTTTTTAAATTTCAAATGTTATAAATATATAGTGGCAAAATAATATAATAGAACCATATTAGATTTGTTTTGAAATTATATTAGAATTATAATAAAATAAATATTATAAAAGCAAGAAATCTTGAATCTTTGATAAAATAAAAATTCAAGTTATTAAGCATATTTATTAAATGGTTTGAAAAAAATAGTTTTTAAAAATATATTTAAATTTAGGAGGAGAAAAAGATGATTTACACATTAACATTGAAATCCAGCGTTGGATTATGATATGTATCTGAAGGATGATTTTGCAGGCAGAACATTTGAATCTTGCTCACAAAGTAAATTATAGAGCTGGTGGAAAAGGGATTAATGTTTCTAAAGTATTGAAAAATCTGGATGTGGAATCTACAGCGATTGGATTTGTGGCTGGATTTGTTGGAGATTTTATTGTCAGAGATTTGAAAAAGGATAACATAAAATCTGAATTTGTGGAACTTGAAGGAAATACTAGAATTAATGTAAAGGTTAATGGGAATGACAAGGAAACTGAACTTACAGGGGTTTCACCAGAAATTACATCAGAAAAATTGCAGGAACTAACTAACAAAATTTCTGATTTAAAAGATGGAGATATACTTGTTTTATCTGGAAGCATCCCATCTTCAATCAGTAGCAAAATTTATAAGCAATTATCTGAAAATGTAAAAGCAAATGTTGAAATTGTGCTTGATACAAGAGGAAATTTACTGCAAGACAATATTCACAATAATCTTTTTGTTAAGCCGAATATTCATGAATTAAGAGAAATGTTTAATGAAAAACTGGAAACAAAAAGGCTGAAATCGTAGAAAAAAATGTAAATTCTTTTTTTAGACAGAGGAGTTAAAAATGTCATTTTGTCTAGAGGTGGCGAAGGTGCATTGCTTGTAAACAAGGACTTTGTGCTGGAAGCATCTGTTCCAAAAGGGCAATTAATCAACTCAATTGGTGCTGGGGATTCTATGGTTGCAGGATTTACTGCAGGATTTGTAAAGGGCTTTCTCCAGAAGATTCATTTAGGCTGGCAGTTGCTTCAGGAAGTGCTACAGCTTATTCTTATGGGCTTGCAGAAAAGGATTTAGTAAATAAATTGTATGATGAAATTGAAATTTCAAAGGAAACTTTTTTTAAAAGATAAGTAAAATAGTAATGATTTTTTTGTATTTAATTTTAAAGTTGCTTTACTACAGCTGAAAATAAAAAAATTATTTAAAGAAATAAAATGAAAAAAATAATAAATTAAGGATGGTGGACAAATGAAAATATCTGACTTACTGATTAAAGATAGAATTAGTCTAGATGTGAAATCTACAACTAAAGTAGATATAATTAAAGAACTTGCCAGATTGCACGAAAAAAACAGGTGTCCTGAATGATTATGACGGATATGTAGAGGCATTGATGGCTAGAGAAGCTCAAAAGCTCAACTGGAATTGGTGAAGGATCGCAATTCCACATGCTAAGACAAAAATATGTAAAAACCTGCACTTGCAATGGGTAGAAAACCAGAAGGAATTGATTACGATTCATTGGATGGAGAACCTGCAACATTGTTCTTTATGATTGCCGCTCCAGATGGCGCAAATAACACTCATATTGAAACACTTGCAAGATTATCACAATTATTATTGGATGATGATTTCAAGGAAGCTCTTGAAAATGCGAAAACAGCTGATGAAGTACTGGAAATCATTAATAAAAGCTGAAGCAGAAAAAAATTTGCAGAAGAAGAAAAGAAAGATGCTGTAACTGCACAAGCTCCAACTGATGCAAACGCTCCTTACATAATCGCAGCAAATACCTGCCCAACTGGAATTGCCCATACTTATATGGCGGCAGAAGCACTAAAAAGCGGCTGATGAAATGGGAATAAACATAAAAGTTGAAACAAATGGTGCAGATGGTAGAAAAAATGTCTTGACTGATGAAGATATTAAAAAAGCTACTGGTGTAATTTTAGCAATTAACAGAAATATCGAAGTTGACAGATTTGATGGAAAACCGTTAATTCAAGTGGAAGCAAAAGAAGGAATTAACAATGCAAAAGCGTTAATTCAACAAGTTTTAGATGGAAAAGCTCCTATTTTCCATGCAAGCGGTTCAAAAACTGCAGACTCTTCTGAATCATCTTCATCTGAGAAAAAAGGACTTTACAAACACTTATTAAGTGGAGTTTCATATATGCTTCCGTTAGTAATAAGTGGAGGAATTTTGATAGCACTGGCATTTTTTAGTTGATACATTGTCTGGTAATGGTGGAGCTGGAGCAGAATACGGTTCTAAAAGCGCCATTAGCTAAAATGTTAAAAGATATTGGTGGACAGGCATTTGGATTGTTTGTGCCAGTTTTAGCTGGATATATTGCTTACAGTATTAGTGAAAGAGCGGCATTGGCGGCAGGATTAGTTGCAGGAGCTATTGCAACAGCTGGTGGTTCTGGATTTATTGGTGCATTGCTTGGTGGATTTTTAGCTGGATATGTTGTACAAGGTTTAGTAAAAGCATTATCAGGTATGCCAAGATCTTTTAAGCGGATTGAAAAAAATGATATTATTGTATCCAGTTTTATCAGTATTAATCACAGGTGTAGCAATGGTACTTGTTATAAATCCATTTGCAGCAATAATTAACAATGGTTTAAATGCCTGGTTAAATGGAATGTCTGGTTCAAGCGCTGTTCTATTAGGTGCAGTTCTTGGTGGAATGATGGCTATTGATATGGGAGGCCCTGTAAATAAGGCAGCTTATGTATTTGGTTCTGGAACATTGGCAGCTACAATGACATCTGGTGGAAGTTTACCAATGGCAGCAGTTATGGCTGGTGGAATGGTTCCTCCAATCGCAATCGCATTAGCATCAACATTATTTAAAAATAAATTTACTGCACAAGAAAGAGAAGCTGGACTTACAAACTACATTATGGGATTCTCATTCATCACAGAAGGTGCAATTCCTTATGCAGCAGCAGATCCAACAAGAGTAATACCAGCAAGTGTCATAGGTTCAGCAATCGCAGGAGCATTAACAGGACTATTTAATATAAAAAAATACCTGCTCACATGGTGGAATCCTAGTAATGGCATTAAGTAACAACTTCTTCCCTATACTTAGTAGCAGTTATAATTGGAAGTATTGTTTCGGCTATTGTTTTAGGAGCATTAAAACCTGCCATAAAAAGAAGGATAAAAATTTTTAAATATATTTTAATTTAAAAAAACAAAATAAAAAAACCGTCTTATTTGATTAATTCATTTAAAACGGTTTTTTTATTTAATATTAAATATATTTTTTTAATATTTCTATTAACTCTTCTCTACTAATTTTTCCCTTCTACTAATTCAACTACATATGTTTCCATGTCAGTTATATATAAATCTATTTTTTTCTCTATAACCATTGATTGAAAGAAAATATGCTCCACACATTAATGCAGTTCTTTTGTTTCCATCATTGAAAAAAATGATTTTTAGATATACTAAAAAAATTATATATGATAATTTTTTTCTAAAAATGTCGGATAATATAAATCATTCTGCACAAAATCACATACTTGACTAATTCCGCCTTCATCTTTAAAAACCAAGCAATCCACCACTTTTTTTAAGACTTTTTCATGAATCAAAAGCTACGTTTTTCAATATCAAAATATCTAATCATTATTTATCACGTAACCTTCTCAAAAACATCTATGTGTTCATCCATTTTTTTATCTAAAAAAATTCCATATTATCAGCTAATATTTTTTTATTTTTTTCTATTTTCTTCAATTTCAATATAATTTTTTTAGCATTTTAGTTACTATATTGGCTTCATCGCCTCCACTTTCTTTTTAATACTTTCTGAAAAATTATTAATTAAATTACTGTCTAATTCTACTGAATAAATCATACTATCAACTCCCTTTCCTTCTTTTTATGAATAAATCCTTTACAAATGAATTATATCATATTTTTTTATTTAAAAGGAAATAATAAACTTTACTAAAAATTTTTAATTATTTAACTTTAAAAACTTCAATCTCAAAGCATTTCCCAAAACCGACACCGAACTAAACGACATTGCAAAAAGCTCGCAATCATTGGGTCTAACTTCGGTCCATTGAAAAATGCATAAAATATTCCAGCTGCAAAAAGGGATTCCCAAGTACGTTGTAAAAGAATGCCCAAAATAAATTTTTCCTTTATATTTGTAATTGTTGCCTTGCTTAATGCAATCGCTCCTGCCACATCCCGCAAATCGTTTCTAATTAAAACAATATCAGCTGATTCTATAGCCACATCTGTTCCATTTCCTATCGCAATTCCTACATTTGCTTGGGCTAATGCTGGCGAATCGTTGATTCCATCTCCGACCATTGCAACAAATTCATCTTTTTCCTGAAGTTCCTTTATTTTTTTGAGATTTTCTGATAAGGCAGAACTTCTGAAATTACATCATCAATTCCCACTTGCTTTGCGATAAATTCTGCAGTTTTTTCATTATCTCCTGTAAGCATTATTGTTTTAATTCCCATTTTTTTCAATTTTTCAATGGCTTCTTTGCTTGTTTCCTTAATGACATCGGCAACTGCAACAATTCCTGCCAATTCATTGTCAATCAGAAATATACATTGGAGTTTTTTTCCTTCATTTGATAAAAATATTATAGTCCTTTTGAGAAATTTTCCACATTAATTTTTTTATTTTTCCATTAATTTTTTTATTTCAATTTGAATTTCCTTGCCTTCAAAAAGTCGCACGAATTCCATAACCTGGCATTGCCCTAAATTTTTCATAAGGCTTAATTTCGATATTTTTTTCCCCTTTGCTTCATTTACAATCGCTTCTGCCGACGGATGTTCAGAATCATTTTCCACACTTGCGGCAATTTTTAAAAAGTTCATCTTCCTTGTAATTTCCATAAGCAATTAAATCAGTTAATACAGGCTTTCCTTTAGTAATTGTTCCTGTTTTATCAAATACAATTGTTTTTAATTTTTATATGTTGTTTCAAGAGCTTCTCCACTTTTTAATGAGAATCCCATTTTTCAGCCCCTTTTTCCAGTTCCAACCATTATTGATGTCGGAGTCGCAAGACCCAATGCACACGGACATGCAATTACAAGCACGGCGATAAAAACGACAATGCAGTAACTAATCCGCTTCCGCTCACAAACCAGGCAACTCCTGTAATTATCGCAATCCCAATAACAATCGGCACAAAATACGCCGCCACAACATCAGCCATTCGTGAAATCGGACTTTTCGACCCTTGCGCTTCCTCAACTAGCTTTTTATAATCTGTGACAAAACTGTATTTTTTTCCCAATTTCAGTTGCTTCAAATCTAATACTCCCATTTTTATTAATACTTCCTCCAACAACCTTATCCCCAACTTTTTTTACTGACTGGCAAACTTTCTCCGGTCAACATTGATTCATCCACAGAAGTCGCACCTTCCACAATTTTTCCCATCAACCGCAATTTTTTTCTCCCAGGCTTTACAATTACAATATCTCCAACCTTCAGATTTTCAATTAAAATCTCCTTTTTCCACACCATTTTTCAATAATTTTTAGCTTTTTAGGCTGAAGTCCGATAAGTTTTTTTATTGCCGATGAAGTTTGCCCTTTTGTCTTTGCTTCTAGCAACTTTCCAAACAAAATTAACGTAATAATTACACCAGCGATTCATAATACAAATCCATGTGCGCTTCAGGATCCACAGTAACAATTCTATATGTTGCATAAATTCCATAAAAGTATTGTCGTTGTCGCTCCAATTGCAATTAACGAATCCATTGTCGGTGATTTTCTTACCAAATTTTTAAAACCATGCGAAAAGAAATCTCTCCCAGCATAAATGATTGGCAAAAGTTAGCACAAACTGTGCCAACGCAAAATTAAGCGCATTTACCTTAGGATTCAAAAAAACTCAGGAAGCGCCGCCCCCAAGCATATGCCCCCATCGAAATATACAAAAGCGGAATAACAAATACAATCGCTAAAATCAGTCTCTTTTTCAAACTCGTTATCTTTTCCTGATAAAGCTCAACTTTCCTATCTTCAGTCATATTTTCAACTAGCCCATACCCAGCCGATTCCACTATTTTCCTAATTTTATCAAAATCATACTTTCCTTCATCATACTCAACATTCAATTTTTCAGTTGCAATATTAACAGAAGCATTAATATCCTCATTCTTGTTAAGCGCCTTTTCCACAGCATTAGCACAAGCCGCACAGCTCATCCCAGTTACTGTATAAATTTTTTCTGCCATATTTTTTTCCTCCTCTTAAACTTTACTGTCAAAAATATTACTGTTTCTTAATTTTTTAATAATTTACTTTTACAATTACTTAAAAAAATTTATAAATTTAACAAATTATTTTTTTATATTTTCAAACATGCCTATGCCCATTATGCCCACAATTACACTGCCCTTTCACGCAGTCACACAAAACCTCCTTCACAGCTGTCTTCCTCTTTTTCTCCAAAGCCTTCAAAATTAGTTCCAAGTCATCAAAACTAAGCTCACTGTTCTCAATAACCTTCCCAATCATTTCCCCAACCTTAGTTTTACAAATCTTACTAAAAGTCCCCAATATATAACTATTAGCCACTTCCTTTTCTGTAAAATCCGTCGAATAAATATACCTATTCCCAACTTCCCTCTTTTTTTCAAAACCCCCTTTTCCAGCAGCCCTATTCAACAAAGTCTTTATCGTAGCCTGCTTCCATCTCATCTTCTCACAAAGCACCTTCGCCACAAACCTGCTCGTCACTTCATCATTTGCCCAAACAACACGCATCACTTCCCATTCTGCATCAGTTATATGCCACTTCTGCTCAATTCCGCTACTCTCTTTCATAATCACCACCTCATCTAAAATGTTTACATTTGTAATCTTATATACTATTAGTTTACAACAGTAATCGTTTTTGTCAAGTATTTTTTTATATAAAAAAATAGCAAACATCAAGAACTAGATTTTTTTCTAGTCTTTTTATTATTAATAATTTTTTACCACTTCACTAAAATTTATTTAAAAATAATCATCAAATATATTTAATATTTATTACAAAAGATTATTTAAATTAAGTTATAAATTATTTTACTAAAACTTATTATTTTAAATAAAACATTAAATTTAGTTTTAAAATAGTCCTCTATGGCTCTTTATAGGACTCCCCTCATCCGCACCCCATTCCCACCAGGATTTGCTGGACTTTGTTGAGGGTGTTTGAAAGGTTTTTTTGAAAAATAAGGCTATTCTGATACTTTTTAGGCATCTTGAAAGATGTCTAAATCTAAAAAAATAGGCGGTCGTGAAGGTGGAAATCGTGAAAAATTAAGAACTTGTGGCAAGAAATCTTGTTTTGTCGGCAAAGGGAAATAACCTTTGTCAAGGTGACTAATTGGAACTTGGCTTTTATGGGCGGTCAGAATTTACAAATTTTAGGAGGAAAAAAATGAGTAATAATCTGCGACAGATTGCAAAGGACTTGCGATCGTTTGTAAAAAGATGTAAAGATGTACATTATTCTGACGACCTGCTTATCTCTTTCTTGATAACAGGACTTTTTAACAATTGCGCCAAAAGCTTCATGCTGACGTGGCGAGCGAACAAAGAGGAAATCACTGCACAGACTTATGACGCAATAACTGATCTGCGGCAATCATTCATGCGTGCAAGAAAAGAAAACGAAAAATCACTAAAAGGAGCCCAAAGCGAACTTGTTCAGCTTCTAAAACAAGGGGATCAGGTAATAAAGAGCCCATGGGCATCATTCCAGTTTGGAACAGGATTTACAAACAATGACTGGGGGACTACTTACAGAGGTAGAGGAGGAAAGTTTCTTGAGTACTTTAGAAGAAATAATGATTTGACTAAATATGTGTTTGATAAGGATAAACATTTATATGGGGCAACTAACTTGAACATTCCAAGAAATCAGGAACCTGATGCACTTACAATCAATCCAGCTAATGTACATAAGCCTTATACTCCAGCGGAAGTTACTAAGTTAGATGCGATGACTTTACCAACTGCACCTACATTTGACCCGAGTGTCACAGTGCCATCAGCAAAATATTATGGTACTACAAGAAATGACTTAGATAGAAGAACATTTACTACAAGAGGTGTTACTCCAACAACGGCAGATGCTACTGCTAATACTAATAGAAGTATATCATATGACAATAGATCAAATATCGTGGCAAGTTCAGCAAGTACATTTGATTTGAATGCAGGATCGTGGAAAAATATTAATAATACAACTAATACCCCAACTGATTTTAATGGGCAAACTTGGAATTCTGGAACTGCATATCAAGTTTCCACTACTCCAACTCAATATACTGGAGGAGCCATTAGTGATTTAAGTGGAGATTTTTTTATGAGATCTATAGGAGTGCATCCTGAAAGTTATACTGCAATCGATGGAACTGCACATACAGATAATAATGTAGTAAGGTCATATTGGTATAAATACCGTACTGATGGAGATGGAAGAAATGGTAATTGGTATGATAACTTGGCAGGATACAATCATGTTAGAGTAAATGGTCAAGAACTTTTATTTATTTCAGGTGGAAATCATGATACTGGATGGGCTGGAAATGACCTTACTTTTCAAGGTGGTACTTATGGAACTGAACATTCTATAACACCATCTGGAAGTCAATCTTCTGTATTGGTTAATACTGATGCTAAAATATGGAGAAGTAAATTTGGAGTAGGGAGCACTTCTTCTGATACAAATAATTATGGTGCAACTAAGTCAGCTGGAATTTATGTAAATAGTGGTAAGACTGTTACAATTGAAGGCGGAACCAGATATTATAATCAAGTTAGAGAAAAATATACAGATGGAAGCTACCAAAAACTTGATGGAACGATAAGTGATGGACAACCTAGAAATACGAAAACTATAGCAGGTTATTATGTAGCTGGTACTTTACCAGAGTCAGGAACTATATTTTTATATAAATGGTAGAAATAATAATGGTATTTATTCAGCTGGTGGAAATGTAACAGTGAATGGAAAATACTACTGGAGGAGTTACTTTTAATTTAAGTACAAATAACAATAATACTTCATATTATTATGATACTAACAGTAGAAATAATAATGGTATTTTTTTATGAATGGTGGAACTGCAACTATAAAATATGCTACTTTTTAATATTAATGGCTCAGGAACTGGAATGTTAATGGATGGAAATTCTACAGGTACTGTAACTGGAGGAACATTTAATGTTAATAGTGGAGATGGAATTTATATTAATACAGGTTCTTCAATAACAGATGTTAATGACGTAGATTTCAATGTTCGTGGAAGTAGCAATAATGGTATTTATGCTACAACTGGTTCAACATTAACAAAAGTTCGTGGAGGTTCTCATTTTATAATAACTGGGACAAATAGTAACGGTATTTTAAAAGATACAGTTAATGATACAATAGTTTCAGGTTCAACTTTTGATGTAAATGGATCTGGCTCTACAGGTATTACATATAATGGACATTCTACTGCAGAAGTTATTGAAAGTTCAACATTTAATGTTAATGGTGGAAATAAAACAACTGCAGGTGTTCACATGATTAATCGTCAGCAAAAATAACAGTTAAACCTAATACAGATTTTTATGTAAATGGAAGTGGAATTGGTATTGAGATTGTAAATAACGGAACAAGTAATAAAGAAATTGAATTTGATGGTAATCCACCAGCTAATTCACCTGTTACATGGACAAATATGACTTTAGGTGGAACTGGAAGTAATGTTGGTATTAACATTATGGAAGGTCAAATGAATAGAGGAGGAGCAACGCCTACTAGAGAAATAAATTTACATCCTGGAAATAGTAATAAATATGGACTTGATATGACAATTGTTTCTGATAATAATGTTGGTTACTTTAATAGAGGATATGCAGATAAACTTACTATTCTTAGCGGAAATGACCCTATAAATACAAATAGTTCATCTGGATATGGACGTGTTAAAATAGGTAAGATAGATCCTAGTGCCGTAGGATATAATAACAATGTCATATTTGCTAATACTGCCTATGCTAAAGCTGGAGAAGTTAATTTTAAACAAATAGAAATTGATGGAAATACTAACACAATAGCATATTTTGCACCAGGAAATGGAGGTTATTTTGCTGGTTCAGCTAGTAATCCAACTAACAATGCAAATGTAGGATTCTTTGGTGGGGATTTATCAGTACAAGGAATTATAGGAAGAAATAATTTAGATGGAAATTTGAATACCTATGATTCTAAAGATAATATCGGAGTATATGTTGCTTCAGGACAAAGAAATGGAATAAATACCCATGATCAAATCGGTGAAATTTCTGGAACATCACTTGATGACTTAAATGTTAAAAATCTTAATATTGGAGTAGGACCTAATGCAGAAAACACAACTCTTGTGTATGCAATTAACGGTTCAGCTGTAAAAGTTGCAAATAATACAACTACAGGAAATGGTAATATTTTAGGAAGTACAATTTCTGACGGGGAATTTAACTATGCAAACTCAGGAGCAACTCAAGGTGTGAATTATTGGGGATACACAACACCGTATAGCCATATTTCGAAGGGAACTGTCATAGCTTATTCTGAAGGTATTTTTGATAATAGCCAGCATAAATTTGGTTCTAATTTTAATGCGGGATTTGATACAAATGCTCCAACTAAAATTACAATTAATTCTCCTGTAGACATGGTTTCTAAACAAGGAACTGCATATAGAACAAGCAAAGGTGGACAGGTTGTAGCAAATAAAGCGACTAGAGCAGGAGGATATCAATCAATAATTGCTTATTCTCAGGATGATGCTACTAGAACTCAATTGACAAATGGTGTAACATATAAGTCAATGAAAGGTACAGAAAATAGCATTGGTTCAATAATCCAAATAAATGAAGGAATTACAGCAGCAGATAATATGTTATTTAGTGCTACTAATAGCCAAAATATTGGTACTACAGCAGTTCCTTATGGACCAGCATCTGGAAGAAATCCAATCGATTTTGAAAAGGCTTATGGAAATATTGGAGCTTATGCAGTAGGTGGTGGAGATGTACTTATAAAAGGTACAAAAGCTAATGAATCTACTAAAGAATCACCAGACACATCAGTGGCAGCTACTGGTGGAAAATCATTAATTTATGGAATGGCTGCCTATGCTTCAGGAAATGGAAGACCAGTTGTCGGTAATGATAATGGTTCAGTAGTTATATTTGATTCAGATGATAGCGCAGTTGCTACAGTAGTTACAGGTACAAATGGTGCATTGTTTGCAACAGATAGAGGATATATTGAATTTGCTGGAGAAATTGTTCACCAAAATAACATAGGTCCCTCTCCAACAACAGGAACGGCTGCTGATGGTGCAACAATAGGAGCTGGAGAAACAAGAGGTGGAAGAGGAACTGTAACAGGTGTAACAAATGACCATAAAGATGTTCCAGTATTCTATGTAAGACGTATTTCTACAACAGATAATGCAGGAATTACATTTAATAATACTACTAAGATAGATATGTATGATGGATATTTCTTAACTGGTAATGAATATCATCACAAAAATACACCAACTGTACCAGGTTCAAGCAATAACTTATATAATTCGTACTCTGATTACTATAAAGACAAACAACGTACAGCAGCGAATGGTACAGCTTGGGATAGAGCAAGATACAGAGGTATGTCAGAAGTTACTTTAAACCTTGTTAAAGGTGGAGAAATTGACTTAGGATTAATCAATCAGGCTGAAAATACACTTAAATGGAATGGTGATAAAGATAAAACATCTGCTAGTGGTTATTTAGGCAGCATAGCTAAATATGCTGGTGAAATGGCAAATATCGTAAATAAAGCTACTACAAATAAAGATAGTACATCAACAGCAACTAAATTTAACAGTACTATAATTAACAGTACATTGGATGTGGAAAATGATAATATAGAATTGGAAAATTATGCAATTTCAAATCCTGTAAGCGGTGTAAAATCTGAAAAAGCAGATGGTGGTACTAGTGTAAATGATACTAAATTGTAGACCCATTTAATAACATCAAAATGGAAAGTACAAAAGTAAATATTAAAAATAATGCGAAAAATTTATGGAGATATTGGAACATTAAACGGAAAATCTTTATTACCTGGACAAGGTCTAAATATGGCTAACTCATTATATCGTTGGGATAAATTAAATGATGACAATTCAGCTTGGGTAAAAACTGATAACACACAATCAGGATATACTAACGAAGGTACTGTAAGTGTTTGGGGAGGAACTAAGACTGATTCTATTACAGGTATCAATGTAGCATATGGAACAATTGAAAATAAAGGTTCTAGTGCTAAAGTAGTTGTAGATCATGGATTTGGTATTGCAGGAACTGATGATAGTATTTTGAAAAATAATGAAGGTAAGATTTATGTAACAGGTAAATATGATCCATCTGGACAAAATACGATTGCAAATACAAGTCTAAATGCTAATAAGAGTTTAGTGGCAACAAGAGGTGCTGCAGAAACTGCACCAACAGGTAAAAACTATGGTATTGTAGGTATTTCTACTAATAATGCTACAGAAAATACAACTTATGGTGGATATAGATATGGAAACAACAAAGTAAATATCGAAAAATAAAGATGGTATTGTTGAAGTTGATGGAGAATTGGCAGTTGGTATTTATGCAGAAAATGTTAATCAATCAGGAGCTCATACAAGAACTGATGAATATGCACAAAAAAATCAAATGTAAATATTTCATATGATAACCAAAATTCTTCTTCACAATATGATGCAATTAGAGTAAACTATGGTGCAGGTGTTTCTGGAGGAACTCAAACTATAAAAGAAAATAAAAATTTACGTGGTGTAGGTATTGCATTAGTTGAAAAGAATAAAGATACAACTGCTGCTAATAGAGGTGGAATTATCACTTTAAATACTAAAAATAGTGGTATTGGACTAAACTGCAGACATTTTGACTCATCAAAATGGTATAGGTATTTATGGAGAAAGTGCAGAAATTAAATTTGCTACTGATTCTACAGGACTTACAGTAGATACTGGAAGCGATGGAGCAGGAATCTGGGTAACTGATGACTCAACTATTTCATCAAGAGCTGACCGTTTAGGAACTCCAAAAACATTGAACTATAATTACAAAGGCTACAATGACAAAAAAAGGATTTGGAATGATCTTTGGAAGTACAGATCCAAATAATAGATATGGTGGTACAACTGCTGAAAACTATTTGGATATTAAATTCAATAATAATGGAGATACAAACTTGACATTGGCTACAGAAAAAGGTCAAACATCTCCAGGAACAATTGCAACAAATCAAGGTACTACAAGAGGTATTGCAGGTATTTTGGTAAATACAGATACTACTGATTTTGTTAAAAACTATGGAGACATTAAAGAAGATAAATCTAAGACTAATGTAAGAGCTTTATGGTGCAGTAGTTAATAGAGGTCACTTTGAAAATCATGGAAATGTTGAATTAAGCGACTCATTAAATGAAGATGCTTCAAATGTAGAAAAGAATGATCTTAAGAAAGTAAATGCAGGTATTATTGCAAACTATCATGACAAAGATGCCAGAGAAAATACTTGGATTGTAAACCATGGAGATATTAAAGTAGGAACTAAGTCAAGTAAAAACGTTGGTGGATTTGGAATTTATGGATACAATATTGAAAAATTACGGAAAAAGATGACGGAACTCAAAGTACAATTACTATTAACAAGAACAGTTACGGTATCTATTCAGGAGATGGAAATGTTAAAATCCAAAAAACTAAATTGTTAGTTGGAAATGACACAGTTTTAGGTTCACCTACAACTACAAGAACAACTGCTCCTGCAACTGATATTCTAAAAGGAAGAGAAACTGATGCGGCTTACGGAGTTTACATTGGAGACAATTCATTGTTAAGCGGTAAAAACAGAGATGTTGAAGTAAGTGCAGATATGGACATTGACAGATCTCTTATGGTATCGTTCTTCAAAAATAATGCAAATGCTCGACTTGCCAGGAAGCGGAGCAATAACAAATGTTAAGATTGGTGACGGTCTTTATACTCTTGACTTAAAAGGAAAAAGTTGCTTCATTGACACCAACAAGCAGTCCTACAATTGTATTAGGTTCAAACCAAAATGCAGGTGGACAGGTTGTATCAACAAAACCTTCTAACCCTAAGAATGAAAAAGATCCGTTAGAACAAGGAAATGCAGTGTATTACTACTCAGCAGACAAGAACTCAAAAGCTTCTTCTTATGCAAATGTAACAATGAACGGAGATTATAACATTGCTTACTATACAAAAGGAAGTGTTGACAACTTTGGAACAATTGATTTAAAATCTCAAAATGACTTGACAGCAGGAAATCCTGATCATGGATATGGTAACTTGGGTATTGTTTCATTAAATGCTGATATTCCTTCAACAAACTATGGAACAATTACTACAGGTATGTCAGATACTATAAACATGATGTATTCAGCAGGTATGGCTGCAGGTATTAATATTTACGACAAGAAAGGACAATTCTTAAGAACAGAAGATGAAGGATATGTTGTAAATAGAGGTAAGATTATAGTTGATGAAGAACAAGGAATCGGAATGTTTGCGACAGGTGCAAGATCTAAAGCAATCAACTATGGAGACATTGAATTGAAAAAACCTCAATCAATTGGTATGTACCTTGACCATGGTGCAACAGGTGAAAACTATGGAACAATTACAGGGGATGCTTCAAACCTTAAAGGGGTAGTTGCAATTAATGGAGGATATATTAAGAACTACGGTAAGATTGAAGTTAAAGGAACAGGATCTGAAGGAATTGAAACTGATGATATCAAAGTTAAAGCAGATAATGAAGATGGTAGTTCATCAGCTCTTTATAAAGGAACTGAAAGTTCAATTAAACTTGTAACATCAGGAAATCCTAAGACAACAGGAGTTGGAACAACTATAACAATGCCTGGAATTGTACCATTGACAAAAATAACAGTTGATGGTGTAGACACTCCAATATTTAATGTAGAGACAGATGCCGCAAATCCTGGAGATGTGGCTAACAACATAACAATTAACAGCAGCATCCAAACAGGTGGAACAAGAATAATAGATCTTAAAGCAATAGATGAATGGGGTAACCCAGTATGGCCTCAACGTGACAAGCCACAACTTTCAGAAATAACTTCAATTGGAATGTATGTTGATACATCAGGAGTTAGATACACTAACCCAATTGATGGATTGCAAAACTTGTCTAAACTTGGAGAAGTAAACTTGTACTTTGGACCAGAAGCAACATTGTATACAAACTCTAAAGCAATCAGAATTGGAGATACTGTAGATTCAACTGGTACCGTAATTAAGAGTAACATCTTAAAACCATTCAATGATGCATTGACTAACTTACCAGGTGGAGCAGTAGTAAATCCATTGTCAGCAAGTTTGACTTGGCAAGTTGCAGCAAAACTTGATTCTAACAACCAATTGTCAGAAATTTACATGAGTAAAGTTCCTTATCATTCATTCGCTTATGACAATGATAAGTCTCTAGTAAACTTCACAAACAACTTGGATAACATTTATGAAATTGCTAAGCCGCAAAGTGCTGAAAAAGTTATCTTCAATAAATTGAACAGCTTAGGTAACGGAGAAGGACATATATTGGCTCAAGCATTTGACCAAATGAGAGGTCACATTTATGGTGGAGTTCAACAAAGAATTAAATCTACATCAGATATCTTGACTGGAGAAATGAACGGATTAAGAAGCGACAGAAATGTTTCTAAGGATTCTAACAAGTTCAAGGCATTTGGACAAAGAAACGAGTTCAAGACAGATACAGCAGGAATGCCTGACTGGTACAGCAATGCCGGAGGATTTGCATTCGTTCACGAAGATGAAACTGTAAGACTTGGACAATCATCAGGATGGTCAGCAGGTGTAGTAAACAACTACTTCACATTCAAGGATTTATCTAAATCTTATGAAAACCAAGCAATGGCTAAAGTTGGAGTGTTCAAGACAATCCCTCTTGATGCGAACGGAACATTTGTTCTTAGCCTAGGTGGAGATGGATTCTTTGGAAGAAATGACATGAAACGTAGATTCTGGGTAGTAGATCAAGAATTCAGAGCGAAAGCAAGCTACTATTCTTATGGTGCAGGACTTAACGCAGGACTTGAAAAAGGCATTTGTAATAAATGACGGATTCAGCATAGTTCCAAATGTAGGAATCAGAGCTGAATACGGAAGATTCTCATCAATCCATGAAAATGGAGACATGGCATTGAACGTTAAGAGCGACGACTACGTATCAGTTAAGCCAAGCGCAGGAATCGACTTCAGATACAGCCAGGAAGTATTCAAGAACTCAAACTTGACAGCAAAAGCTTTTAGGATTTGCATATGAAAACGAAATCGGAAAACTTTACGATGTTGAAAACGAAGCAAGAATCGTAGGAGCATGGACAGACTACTTCGGAATCAGAGGAGACAAGGAAGACAAGAGAGGAAACTTCAAGTCAGACTTGAAACTAGGATTAGACAACGGAAGATTCGGATTCAACGTAAACACAGGATACGACTCAAAAGGACACAACTTCAGAGCAGGATTAGGATTGAAAGTATTATACTAATAAATTCTAGGAATGCTGGAAATACTTAAACAAAACGGGGAGGGCTCCAGAGATGGCGGCTCTTCTTTTTGTATGAAAAATTAAAATATATGGTAAAATGATAGTGTAAAAAAGATGAAGCCATTAATTTTTATAAAGTTTTTTATGGGGAAGCATTGAAGACAAATTCCTATTTAAAAATGGGGAGGATTATGAGAAGGTGTATTCTTTGAGGTTGCCTAATCGGGAAGTTAGGGAGTTTTTAGACAGAAATTTATTAAAGTTTTTTTATTCTTAAAGAAAATATTTAATGGAAAATTTTGAAAAATATGGTAAAATAGTAATACAAATTAAAAATTATTTATTTTAGGAGGAAAAAAAGATGAAAAAAATTATGAGAGGTGTACTGTTATTCGGTATGTTAGGAGGGATGCTTTTTGTCTTGCGGGAATAAAAAAAGGTAATGATTCTCAAGAGCAAAAAAAGGATTCCAAAAGTTAGTGAAAAGGTTTATAAAATTGGACTGTCGCAAATTGTGGATCATCCAGCGTTGAATGCGGCAAAGCAAGGATTTAAGGATGCGTTGGCGAAGGCTGGAGTGAAGGCTGATTATGATGATAAGATTGCAAATAATGATATGAGCAACCAGACTTTGATTATGCAGACAGTTTGCAGCGGATAAAAAGGATCTAGTTTTTTTGCGATTACTACTCCAACGGCACAGGCGGCTAAAAAAATCAGGTTGGGAGTGAAATACCAGTTGTATTTGGGTCAGTTACAGATCCTAAAAAGTGCAGGACTTGAAGGGATTCCTAATGTTACAGGGACAAGCGGGGCGGCACCAGTTACTGAAAAATTTGAAATTAATGAGAGAGTTGTTACCAGGAGCTAAGAAAATAGGGATAATTTATAATTCATCTGAACAAAAATTCGGTTTCTGAAGTAAATAATTTGAAAAAAAGTTAGCGGGGCAATACGGATTTACAGTAGTTGAAAAAGGCTGTTACAAATGGTACAGAAATGGTTGCGGCTGCAAATCTTATTGCAAAAAGATATTGATATTTACTATGCTATTCAAGATAATACGGTAGCTTCATATTTTTGCAGCAATACTTGATGTGTTTAATAAATCAAAAAAATACCAGTTTTTAGCTACAAATAACGTATATTTCAAATGCAGGAGGGCTAATTTCCCAAGGAACTACCGACTATAACATTGGTTACCGTTCTGGAGAAATTGCGCTGAAATTTTTATTAAAAGGTAAAAAAACCAAGTGAAATCCCAATAGAAACTGTTAAAAATTTACAAATTGAAATTAATAAGCAAAATATGCAATTATTGGGGATAAAAATACCAGACAGCATTTTAAGAAAAGGCTAAAAATGGTGGAAACTAAAAAAATAATTTTAAAAATAAAAAAAGCTGGAGCTGTTTAAATAACTCCAGTTTTTTTATTTACCCAGACAATGAATTTTATATCCCGCTAAGTAAATCTATTCTAATATTTAGTTTTTTTATTTTTCTTGTTTTTTTCTTTCGTTAGCATTCAAATATTTTTTTCTAAGTCTGATAAAGTTAGGTGTGATTTCCACCAATTCATCATTTTCAATATATTCAAGTGCCAATTCCAATGTAAATTCCTTTGGAGGCGCTAATTTCACAACATCATCACTTCCAGCACCCTCATATTTGTAAGTTTTTTTACCTTTACATACGTTTACAACTAGGTCGTTTTTCTCTTGAATGTTCTCCAACTATCATTCCTTCGTAAACTTCAACTCCTGGCCCAATAAACAGGATTCCACGTGGCTGCAAGTTGTTTAATGAGTAACCTAGACTTGTTCCAGGCTCCATTGCGATTAAAACACCTCTTCTTCTTCCTGTAACTTCCCCTTTAAAAGGTTCGTATTCGTAAAAAGAGTGATTCAGGATTCCTGTTCCTCTAGTTTCTGTCAAAAATTCATTTCTAAATCCAATTAATCCACGTGATGGAACTTTGAACTCAAGTCTTGTGTAGCCGTCGCTTCCTTGATTCATATTTACCATTTCACCTTTTTCTAAGTCCTAATTTTTTTCAATTACAACTCCTACAAATTCATCGGCAACATCAATAATTGCAAGTTCGATTGGCTCCATTTTCTGTCCATTTTTTTCCTTAAAGATAACCTCAGGCTTTGAAACTGCCACTTCGTAGCCTTCTCTTCTCATATTTTCAAGCAAAATAGATAATTGAAGTTCTCCTCTTCCTTTTTACAATAAAAGGCATCTGGCGAGTCTGTCATTTCAAGTCTCATACTTACGTTATGATTTACTTCCTTTTGCAATCTTTCCAAAAATATTTCTAGAAGTTACAAATTTCCCGTCTTGTCCAGCAAATGGCGAATCATTTACAACAAAAAGTCATCGCAAGCGTTGGCTCATCAATGTCAATCAGAGGCAATGGTTTTGGATTTTTCCTTGCTTGCCACAGTTTCTCCTATGTCAATTTTTTTCAATTCCTGCAATTGTTACAATGTCTCCGACAAACGCTTCTTCCATTTCAACTTTTTTTAAGTCCATCATATCCATAAATTCTAGTAATTTTTCCATTTACCAAGTCGCCGTTTCTCTTGATTAATGTAACTTCCTGATTTTTTCAATTTTTTTCCGTTATATATTCTTCCAGTTCCTAATTTTTCCTACATATTCATCATATTCTGTATTTGTAACAAGCATTTGCAAAGGTTCATTCACATCACCTTCAGGATCATCAACGTGCTTCATAATTTCATCATAAAAGCGGTTTCATATCCTTATCCTCATCTTCCAATTCCAGTTTAGCATACCCATTTTTTAGCCGATGCATAAACTACTGGAAAATCAAAGCTGAACATCATTTGCTCCCAAATCCACAAACAAATCAAATACAGAATCCACAACAGCATCAGGATCTGAATTTGGCCTGTCAATCTTATTAACAACCACAATTGGACGAAGTCCATGTTCTAATGCCTGTTTTTAACACATATTTAGTCTGTGGCATAACTCCTTCAAAAGCATCCACCAAAAGCAATACAGAATCCACCATTTTCAAGATTCTTTGAACTTCTCCACCAAAATCCGCATGCCCTGGAGTATCTACAATATTTATCTTATATCCATCATAATGAAATGAAGCATTTTTTTAGAAAAGATCGTAATCCCTCTTTCCTTCTCCAAATCATCACTATCCATAATTCTTTCATCTACTTTTTCATGTTCTCCAAATGTCCCCGCCTGTTTCAATAAAGCATCGACAAGAGTTGTCTTCCCGTGATCTACGTGCGCAATAATTGCAATATTTTTAATTTTGTTCATCCTTTATTTTAACAATTCCTTGTTAATATTTCCTCCTAAATTTTAAAATTACTATCCCCCTAAGGGTTGAGGAGCAGAGGTGAAATTCATGTCCTATCTATTCAAAGCTATAATAAATAATAGCAAATAGAATAAATATTGCAGTGAAATCTACCATCCCACTACCTCCTGTATATGATTTATGAGTTCTGCCAAAACTCACCTAAATATTATAACAAAAAAAGGTGGAAAAAAATCCAGCCTAATTTATAGCATTTTTTTAATCATATACATTCCCCATAGAGGTTTCTTTCACATTTATTATAACATATTTTACAAAAATGTCAAATATTTTCAGACCCCTAAGGGTTGAGGAGCAGAGGTGAAATTCATTCTCTATCTATTCAAACTGTAATAAGCAATTACAAACAGAATAAATATCGCAATGAAATCTACCATCTCACTACCTCCTTTATATAACGTTTCGTGAATCATGCCAAAATTCACTTAATTATTATAACAAAAAGACTGGAAAAATCCAGCCTAATTTATGGCATATTTTTTAACGTTATATAAAGTTCCCCTTAAAGGTCTTTTTACATAATTTATTATAACATATTTTACAAAAATGTCAAATATTTTTCAGACCCCTAAGGGTTGAGGAGCAGAGGTGAAATTCATTCTCTATCTATTCAAGTTGTAATAAGCAATTACAAACAGAATAAATATCGCAATGAAATCTACCATCTCACTACCTCCTTTGTAGAATTTTTGTGAATTGTGCTAAAAATCTAAGTATTATAACAAAAAAAGACTGGAAAAAAATCCAGCCTAATTTGTAGCACATTTTTTTATTATTCTACAAAGTTTCCCCTAAAGGTTTTTTTACATATTTATTATAACATATTTTACAAAAATGTCAATTACTGAAATTTTTATTTTTTTATTTTTTTATGGAAAAAAACTTTTTAAAACTGTTATAATTAGAAAAAAAGGTAATAATAATTTATAAATTATAGATTATTAAATAAGTCTATGAAAAAAATATTAAAGGAGAATTTATTTTGAGCAAAAAAATTATTTTTTTATATTTGTATTTTTATTATTGGGAACTTTTTTCCTGTACTCCGCTTTCAGAAGGGCTTTCAATGAAAAGTCAGGTTTATAATGCGGATAATGTGGATTTTTACTATGATTTGACTTATAAGAAAGATGGGGAAACGCATTATGAAAGACAGATCTGGGATCAGGCTTATAAGATTTTGGATGAGGCGCAGGATTTTTTCCTGATGGATATTTTTGTGTTTAATGATTTTGTTGGGAAAGGAGTGGAAGAAAAGTTGCATCCGTTGCCGCTTGCAGAAGAATTTGCAGAAAAAGATACTGGAAAAGCGGAAAAAAGATCCGAATGTGGAAATTTACCTGATACTTGATGAAAGCAATACGTTTTACGGGGCTTATGATAATAAGATGCATAAAAAACTGGAGCAGGCTGGCGTAAAAATCGGGTATGTTGATTTAATGAAGCTGAGAGATCCGATGCTTGTTTATTCTGTGCCATGGCGGCTATTTATACAGCCTTTTGGAAATCCAAAAAATCGTGGGAAAATAAAAAAATCCGATTTACGAAGGAACGGATAAAGTTACAATTCGTAGCCTTTTTAAGAGCATTAAATGCGAAAGCAGACCATAGAAAGCGATTATGAATGAAAATACTGCCTTGCTGACATCAGCAAATCCACATGCTGAAGGTTCAAAAACATTCAAACGTAGCATTCAAATTTTTCAGCGCCGATATTAAAAAGAAATTTACAATGCTGAAAAAGCCAGTTGCAAAAAAATTACTAAGAAAGATGGAAGTTTAAAAAGAACATTGCCAAACAAGGATTTCAGCAAAATTCCATTTTCATCAAATGACAAGCTGAAAATACAATATTTTACAAACGATGCGACAGCTAAGGATATTTCAGAAGAACTAAAAAAACACGCAGTTTGGGGATAAAGTCATCATTGCCCAGTTTTTTTCCTTGCAGACAGGGGAATAATAAATGACATTAGAAAAGGTCGCAAAACGTGGAGTAAAATTTGAGATAATACTAAATAATGCAGAAGCAGGACTGCCAAACAAAGCGGCGGCTGGAGAATTGATGAAATATGCAAGAAAACATGGCTATGACATCAATGTTAAATTTTACAACAAAGGCGAAGAAATGTACCATGTAAAAATGATGTCAATCCTGAAAAAGGATTATCTGATAACTTACGGCGGATCCACAAACTTTACGAGAAGAAATATGAGAAACTATAATTTAGAGAATGAGTTGAAAATAATGTCACCTACGACCAGAAAGTTTCAAAAAGATATTTTTAGACTATTACGACAGATTATGGACAAACAGGGATGGCGATTTTACGCTACCTTATGATGAAGGAAAAAAATGAAAAATTTATGAATGATATCTTTGTTTAGATTTATGGAAGTAAATGGATTTGGAGCTTTTTTAAAAAAATTTTTAAATATAATGAAAGAAGTGCGATTCCTATGGAAAACAGAGTTAAGGTTGAAAGAATAGATGAAAATAATTACGATAGAATATTTACAATTTCTGATCTTCATGGTCAATATGACTTATTTTTTTAAGATTGCTTGAAAAAAATCGAGTTAAAAAGAGAAGATTTACTTTTTAATTTTTAGGGAGATATTTGTGATAGAGGAAAAAAATCTTATGAAATTTATATGAAATGCATGAAAATGATAAAACTTGGATATAATCTGAAGTTTATTTTGGGAAATCATGAAGATATGCTTCTGGAAGATTTTTGAAAATGATTATCCATTGAATTATGAAACAGAGTATTCAATTTATAAAAAAATTCTAAATATTTTGAAAAGAAAAAAATATAGAGAAATGGCATAAGGAAAAATTTTTATCTGTGAAGTAAAATGGCTGATAAAATGGTTAAAGGATTGTCCGCTCATAGTTTGTGGGAATGAGAATATTTTTTTGTTCATGCAGGGGCTGGATTTAAGCAAGAATTTGGAAAATCAGGAAAGGGAAAAATGTGCTTTGGACACGGGAAGAATTTTTGGATGGATAAGAAAAAAATTCTCTTGAAGAGTATAAAAATAAAAAAATATATTTTGGACATACACCAAATCTGGATGGTAAAAATATCTAAAAAGTCTGGCAAAATTTATGACATTGACTGCGGTGCATTTTTCACACATTCATTGGGATGTATGGAAGTAAAAACAAAAAAATCAAAGGGCAAAAGGAAATTTACGTACATTGTTAAAAATTCTATTTTTGATTAACTATTTATTTTAAAAAGGAGATAAAATGAAGAAAATTCCTGTTGGTATTGAAGATTTTTAAAGAAATTATAAATAGTAATTGCTATTATATTGATAAAACTAAATTTATTGCTAACATTTTTAGATGATGGTTCTAAAGTAAAACTTTTCATATAAATTGAAAAAAAATAACAAGAGCAGTTTACTCGCTGCTCTTTTTTGATTTCCTTGCAAAAAAAGAAGAGCCGCCATCTCTGGCAGCCCTCCCCCGTTTTGTTTAAGCTATTTCCAGCATTCCTAGAATTTATTAGTATAATACTTTCAATCCTAATCCTGCTCTGAAGTTGTGTCCTTTTGAGTCGTATCCTGTGTTTACGTTGAATCCGAATCTTCCGTTGTCTAATCCTAGTTTCAAGTCTGACTTGAAGTTTCCTCTCTTGTCTTCCTTGTCCCCTCTGATTCCGAAGTAGTCTGTCCATGCTCCTACGATTCTTGCTTCGTTTTCAACATCGTAAAGTTTTCCGATTTCGTTTTCATACGCAAATCCTAAGCTTGCTGTCAAGTTTGAGTTCTTGAATACTTCCTGGCTGTATCTGAAGTCGATTCCTGCGCTTGGCTTAACTGACACGTAGTCGTCGCTCTTAACGTTCAATGCCATGTCTCCATTTTCATGGATTGATGAGAATCTTCCGTATTCAGCTCTGATTCCTACATTTGGAACTATGCTGAATCCGTCATTTATTACAAATGCCTTTTTCAAGTCCTGCGTTAAGTCCTGCACCATAAGAATAGTAGCTTGCTTTCGCTCTGAATTCTTGATCTACTACCCAGAATCTACGTTTCATGTCATTTCTTCCAAAGAATCCGTCTCCACCTAGGCTAAGAACAAATGTTCCGTTCGCATCAAGAGGGATTGTCTTGAACACTCCAACTTTAGCCATTGCTTGGTTTTCATAAGATTTAGATAAATCCTTGAATGTGAAGTAGTTGTTTACTACACCTGCTGACCATCCTGATGATTGTCCAAGTCTTACAGTTTCATCTTCATGAACGAATGCAAATCCTCCTGCATTGCTGTACCAGTCAGGCATTCCTGCTGTATCTGTCTTGAACTCGTTTCTTTGTCCAAATGCCTTGAACTTGTTAGAATCCTTAGAAACATTTCTGTCGCTTCTTAATCCGTTCATTTCTCCAGTCAAGATATCTGATGTAGATTTAATTCTTTGTTGAACTCCACCATAAATGTGACCTCTCATTTGGTCAAACGCTTGAGCCAAGATATGTCCTTCTCCGTTACCTAAGCTGTTCAATTTGTTGAAGATAACTTTTTCAGCACTTTGTGGCTTAGCAATTTCATAAATGTTATCCAAGTTGTTTGTGAAGTTTACTAGAGACTTATCATTGTCATAAGCGAATGAATGATAAGGAACTTTACTCATGTAAATTTCTGACAATTGATAGTTAGAATCAAGTTTTATTCGCATACCTGCCCAAGTCAAACTTGAGTGAAAGATATTTACTTTTGATCCTCCTGGAAGTTTCGACAATGCATCGTTAAATGGTTTTAACATGTTGCTCTTAATTACGTTTCCGTGTTCGTCAACCCTGTCACCAATTCTGATTGCCTTAGAGTTTGTATACAATGTAGCTTCTGGTCCGAAGTAAAGGTCAACTTTTCCTAATTTAGGCAAGTTTTGCAATCCGTCAATTGGGTTAGTGTATCTTACTCCTGATGTATCAACATACATTCCGATTGAAGTTACTTCTGAAAGTTGCGGCTTGTCACGTTGAGGCCATACTGGGTTACCCCATTCGTTCTTAGCGTTAAGATCTATTATTCTTGTTCCACCTGTTTGAATGCTGCTTGAAATTGTTATATTGTTAGCAACGTCTCCAGGGTTTGCCGCATCAGTTTCAACATTGAAGATTGGAGTATCAATACCGTCTACGCTTATCTTTGTCAAAGGTACAATGTCAGGCATTGTTATAGTTGTTCCGACACCTGTTGTCTTAGGATTTCCGCTTGTTCCTTCTTCAATTGAGCTTTCTGTTCCTCCGTAAAGGTCTGTTCCACCTTTTCCGTTAGTTTGTCCTGCTGTTACTGCTGCTGATGAAGTATATCTTGGGTCTGTAGATTGAAGAACTTCTACAGGGTTTCCGCTTGCATCCACGATAAATCTTGATCCGTCAGTTACGATTCCGTAAGATCCTGATCCTGTTACATTAATATGTCCATAGTTCTTAATGTAACCTCCATTTATTGCAACTACCCCTTTCAAGTTTTGTGCATTACCTTCGATTGTTCCGTAGTTTTCACCAATTGCTCCACGGTCTAGGTACATACCAATTGCACTTTCATTTTGAAGGTAGATATTACCATAGTTTACTGCCTTTGAACCGTGTCCTGTTGCGAACATTCCGATACCTTCTTTTTCCTTAACGTAAATGTCCCCTTTGTTTACAATGTATCCTTCTTCTGTAGTCTTGTCAAAAGTTCCGTCTGTCTTGTAGTGGTTTCTACCTGCTGCCATCGCTGCTGAGTATTCCATATTTACAGTGTCAGACATACCTGTAATAATTTTTCCGTAGTTTGTTGAAGGAGCATTTGTATTTGCTGAGAAAATACCTACGTTTCCGTATCCTCTTGCTGTGTTGTTGTTGTCAACGTCATATTTAGATCTCAAGTCAATTGTTCCGTAGTTGTCCATTGAACCTTTAGTATAGTAAGCTGTGTTGTAATCTCCGTTCATTGATACGTTGGCATAAGACTTACCTCTTGATTCAGTATCTGCTGAATAGTAGTATACTGAGTTTCCTTGTTCCTTAGTTTCTTCTGGAACTTTAGGGTTTGATGGAGCTGTTGACTTAACTTGTCCTCCTGCATTCTTGTTAGAAGCCAGCACAATTGTTGGAGCATCTGTTGGAGATCCTATTGTTACATTTGTTGTAGGTCCTCCATTCTTTTCAGCCATAACGATACCAGAAAGAGAATCTGTCAATATCCATGTCAGCACTTACATTAATATTTCTTGCAATGCTTCCTTTATCAATATATACCCCAATTGCAGAGTCAAGTTCTCTTGGCTTGTCTAAACTAGATAACAAGTCGTTTGCGTTTGCATAAGCAGTTTGTCTGCTAATAGGGTAAGCACCTGGCGCTGTTGAAACTCCTGCTGTAGTTTGAACATGTCCTAAAACTGTGTCATTACCAACTAACAATTTAGTATTCTTAATATTAACATTTCCGTCTCCAGAGTAAATACCATAGTTGTTTCTGTTAATTGTAATCTTAGACTTGCTTCCATCTTCCTTAGAGTCAGTATTTACATTATATCCGTAAATAGCCCAGCTTCCGATATTCTTGTTATTTGTAGAATCTCCAATTGTAATATCTCCACGGTTTGTGATAGTTGTATCAAGTTTGTTAGTAGAGTTTGCAAAAATTCCTACATTAACTTTCTTCATATCTTCAGAAGTAATTTGGTCTGCTTGTTCATTCAATGAATCATTAAGCTTGATCTTACCATAGTTTACAAATGTTCCCTTTATTAACTACTGCACCGTAAGCTCTTACATTAGTCTTAGATTTATCTTCTTCAATGTTACCTCTGTTAGTTACAGTATCCGCACCATCATTAGTGTTTACTAAGATACCAGCGATACCTTTTGTAGTTCCTGTTGTAGTACCTGCTTTTTCTGCTTGCAATGATACATTCATATCAGCTTTATTTGTAAATTTAATATCTAAGTCATTTGAAGCTGTTGTAAGTTGTTGATTTCTTCCACCAAATGCCATTGCGAATCCATTTTTATCATTAGCACCATTGTAATTGTATTGGAAAGTTTTTTGGTGGTTTGCACCTGGAGCAACATGAGAGTCATCCATTGCCCATAATCCTACTCCGTTATCTTCTGTTTTTACTGTAAATGTATCTGATTTAAGATTTATTTCCGCACTTTCAGCATAAATACCTATACCATTTTTACCTGTAAGAATATTATTATCTGTTGCTGCAAATGCTCCAAGGTTACCTGCAAATCCTTCTAACGTAATAACTCCTCCTGCATTTGCCCAATTATTAGTATAATTAGTATTACTTCCATTAATTAAAGCTATACCTACTCCTCTTGCATCTTGAGAAGTTACATTTTTATTTTCCACATCAATACCTGCTGATGCTGTTGTTGCATCATTATAATTAATAGTTACTCCAGAAGCAAGAGCATTATTTCTGTTTTCTCCATAGATACCTACAGCTAAATCTCCTTCAACTTTGATTGTTCCATTATCATTATTAATTGCTAATGTATTAACAGTTGCTCCTGTATCATCTAAATTATAAGTTACATTATTAGTATCTGATACTCCTAAAATACCGTAATTTTTACCTGCTGGTGTAGGATCTGAGATAAAGTTTACTCTTTTATTCGATTGACTTGTAGCATCATATTTACCTGTTACTTCTATTTTACCTTTATTAGTAAGTATACTTGCATCAGTTCCTTGAATTGCATATCCTCTATCTATTTTAACTTCAGCATTCGTATCATTTGTTACAGTTCCATATGCAACATTCATACCTGTTATATTAACATCTGCAATTGTTCCTCCGTTACCTTTTCCTGTTCCTCCAGTTACATTGATTTTTCCTTTATTTATGTATCCAGATTCAGTATTTTTAGTCTTTCTCCATTTAGATTTTACTGCCGTAGCATCATCCCAACGATATAAACTGTTAGCCATATTTAATCCTTGACCTTTTCTATATCCATCAGCTACATCTCCGATTACTTCTTTACCAGTGTCAATAGTTACTAATGTACTTTCCATAGAAATATCATTGAACGGATCATTTACTTGTGTTGCTCCTCTTGTTTTTTCAATATCTTCTAAATCTACTTTATCAGCTGTTATTTTTAGTTCACTATTTATAAGTGTACTTAGGTATCTATTACCTACTTGAGTTGAAGTTCTAGTTGTCTGTTCATCCAGGTGTTCTTGCATCATTCTTAAATTTCATTCCACCTGCATATGTTCCAATAGTTGTTAGATATTTTTCCATCACCTGTATTACCTTTTATTATCCCATTCAAGTTCTGTGCCTTGATTGATTACTCCTAAATTCACACGATAATCATCAGTCATAATACCGACTGTTACCTTATCTACATTACGATATTTTGCCATCTTCTTTTTATCAGCATTGGCTGCAGCATCAGCTGTACTTATGTAATCTCTTGATACATTATAAAGATTTTGTGTATTTATAGGATTATTAGCTGCATTGTATTTATTTCCGGTTAATAAAATACCATCATACATGTCAATATTAGTAGTATCAAATGTAATTCCTGAACTATCTCTACTTGTATCTCCTTCTACTGAACGTTTTACATAAAATGGTGTAACATTTGTATGATCGTTTGCAGGAAGGTTTGTAGAAAGCCCTCTACCTGCTCTTTTATTTGTAACTCCTACACCAGTTGCTTTGTTAGTAGTTAATGTTCCGATTTCCAATCCTACATTATTTTGGTTTATAATGTCTCCTTTAAAGTTTATTTGACCATTTTCTGTAGCATACAATGCTCCATCAGTACCTGTGATTACTGTAACTCCATTAGGAATATCTACTTGTGATGGAGAAAAAGAACTTGTATTTCCTTTAGCATAAGCTGCCATTCCATAAATCAATGATTTTGAAGCTGCTGCTGCTGCATAACCTGGGGCCCCTGCAGCTTCTGTAGCATCATCTGCCATAGTTGTTCCTGTTATTTTTACTTTTCCTCCACCTATTGCTACTGCCGCTATATTTTCATAAGTATGTTGTTGATCCCCTGAAATTGTATCAGCATGAGGACTTCCTCCTGTGTTATTATCTAAACCTAATAAGTTATTATCTGCTGCTACGATATTTCCGTTTACAGTTATTTCTGAACCTGCTTTCGTAACCGCATTTTCTCCGTTAGCATAAGCTATGATTGATCCATAACCTCCTGCTCTTGTTTCTGATGCCGTTATTTTACCTCCAGCATTTGCAAGATACGCAGTACCTAATTTAGCAAGCATGTCTACAGGTTTTTTAAATTGAATTTCTGAAGGTTCATTAGCCACACTTCCAATAGCATGTAATCCACTGTATCCTTCATCTAAATGTCCGTTCGCATACCCGATAACAGAACCTTTTGAAACTACTGAATCTGGTGTTTTATACCCCCATTTTGTTCCGTTATCCAATCTTACACCATCAGAAATACGTCCTGCTAAATCTAATCCATTTGTATAAGTATTTTCAACTTCTATAACTGTTCCTCGATCTGCCCACACTAATGTACTATTGTTAGCAAGTTGATTCAAACCTACATTCAAATCCACTTTAAGATTGTCAATTGCTTGTGTTTGTCCACTAGGAGGAGCATTATAACCTATATTTTCTCCTCTTAATTCTGCTCTTTGACCAGTATCAGCAAACACACCAACACTGTTTACAGTACTTGTAGGATTTGATCCGTCTCCTATAGCTCCCTGAAATTTTAATGATCCTGTAAACATTCCTGTATTTATTCTATCTATATCTATTAGATGATTTGGACTACTATAAGTTAAATAGGCTATTGCACTTCTATCTCCATGTAAATGAACAGCATCTAGTTGCACTTTACTTCCTGTACTTGCATATCCTAAATTAAGAAAAACAATACTGTCCTTTCCATCTACATTTATTGCTCCCATATTTCCTGTGGCACTTGGGGTATTAGTAGGAGTATTCTCAATTTCTAATTTTTCTAGAAAAGTAGTTATTTTTTTATAGCAACATTTCTCTCACCAGTGAAATCTATATTCCATCCTTTACCTGAAACTCCCTTTATAACTGTATTTGTATCTCTAACTTCATGACCATTTTCTATATTTATACCTATATTATCATTTCCTGTGGCTTGTAATTGAGCATAGTCTCTCGAATTTCCATCAAAAGAAATTGTATTCGTTATGTTTGGTGAAGCAGTATCATAATTATATGCATTAATTGCAATTAATACATCACCACCATTACCAATAACTCTTGCTCCATCCTTAAGATTAGCAGTACCTTTAAATATTCCAATTCCTCTTCCATTATTGGCATAAACATTTGAATAAGTCATATCTAATGTAGCATTTTTTGTTGTTATGTGCGGTCCTTCTTCAAAACTACCTAAAAGAATTCCTGTGTTATCAGTACCATTTACATTTATATTTGTAGCATGTACTGTTGCAGATGCATTTGAAGTACTATCATCGATATAAATACCATTGTTTTGAGATCCATTTAAAGTAATGGATGTCCATTGGCTACTATGAGTTGTACTAAGTCCATTAGTATTTCTAAGACGAACAGCATTATTTGAAATTCCATTTACAGTTATTTCAGTACCATTTAAGTTCATTCCACCTGTAGATTGATTATAAAAACCATTACTATTAGCTCCATTTACTGTAAGATGAGATTCAGTGTCTGTAACAATCCCTGTTCCTATATTTATAATACCATTATTATAATCAGTACTGTCAGGTAATGTACCAGTTCCATTTACATTCATTGTTAATCTAGTTGAATTTAAAGTTCCAGTTCCAGTTACTTTAATACCATTATTATTATTTCCGTTTATAGAAAATGTACTTCTAGTAAGTGTATTACTTGGTGAAGGACGTGTAGGCGTTCCATCTCCAGATATGTCTAATCTCACACCATTTACTCTCACTAGATCCATATTAGTATTAATATATCCTGTTCCAGCATCTGTAGTACTGTAATCTGCATTTGTACTAGTATTGAATCCTGATGCTGGATTCGTTGTATAATCAACTCTTGTTCCTCCAGTTGTTGTTGTAACATTCGTTCCATCTGGAAATGACTCTCCATATCTACGCCAACCAGTATCCATTTCTCCATTTCCGTAATAATTACTTCCAACTACTACTTTTAAAGCTAAATTCCCATTAGTAGCTGATCTACCTGCAGTCGGATCATTTGTAGGATTTATATATGGAATGACAGTTGTTGGAAACATCAACGCTGGATCAAAAACAACTTCCTTAGGCATATTAATATTATCCAATTTCTCAGGCACATAAGGCTTATAAGGCTCATGCACATTAGCCGGATTAATTGTCAATGAGTTTGGCTCCTGATTTCTTGGAATATTCAAGTTAGTTGCCCCATATAAATGTTTATCCTTGTCGAACACATACTTAGTCAAATCATTATTTCTTCTAAAGTACTCAAGAAACTTTCCTCCTCTACCTCTGTAAGTAGTCCCCCAGTCATTGTTTATATATCCTGTTCCGAACTGGAATGATGCCCATGGGCTCTTTATTACTTGATCCCCTTGTTTTAGAAGCTGAACAAGTTCGCTTTGGGCTCCTTTTAGTGATTTTTCGTTTTCTTTTCTTGCACGCATGAATGATTGCCGCAGATCAGTTATTGCGTCATAAGTCTGTGCAGTGATTTCCTCTGTTCGCTTGCCACGTCAGCATGAAGCTTTTGGCGCAATTGTTAAAAAGTCCTGTTATCAAGAAAGAGATAAGCAGGTCGTCAGAATAATGTACATCTTTACATCTTTTTACAAACGATCGCAAGTCCTTTGCAATCTGTCGCAGATTATTACTCATTTTTTCCTCCTAAAATTTGTAAATTTACAGCCGCCCATAAAAGCCAAGTTCCAATTAGTCACCCTGACAAAGGTTTCTTCCCTTGCCGACAAAAGCAAGATTTCTTGCCCTAGGTTCTTAATTTTTTTCCGACCTTCACAGCCTGCCTATTTTTTTAGATTTAGACATCCTTCAAGATGCCTAAAAAGTATCAGAATAGCCTTATTTTTTTCAAAAAAACTTTCAAACACCCTCAACAAAGTCCAGCAAATCCTGGTGGGAATGGGGATGGATGAGGGGAGTCCTATAAGGGAGGGCTATAGAGGACTATTTTTAAAACTAAATTTAATGTTTTATTTAAAATAATAAGTTTTAGTAAAATAATTTATAACTTAATTTAAATAATCTTTTGTAATAAATATTAAATATATTTGATGATTATTTTTTTAAATAAATTTTAGTGAAGTGGTAAAAAAATTATTAATAATAAAAAAAGACTAGAAAAAAATCTAGTTCTTGATGTTTGCTATTTTTTTATATAAAAAAATACTTGACAAAAAAACGATTACTGTTGTAAACTAATAGTATATAAGATTACAAATGTAAACATTTTTAGATGAGGTGGTGATTATGAAAGAGAGTAGCGGAATTGAGCAGAAGTGGCATATAACTGATGCAGAATGGGAAGTGATGCGTGTTGTTTGGGCAAATGATGAAGTGACGAGCAGGTTTGTGGCGAAGGTGCTTTGTGAGAAGATGAGATGGAAGCAGGCTACGATAAAGACTTTGTTGAATAGGCTGCTGGAAAAGGGGGTTTTGAAAAAGAGGGAAGTTGGGAATAGGTATATTTATTCGACGGATTTTACAGAAAAGGAAGTGGCTAATAGTTATATATTGGGGACTTTTAGTAAGATTTGTAAAACTAAGGTTGGGGAAATGATTGGGAAGGTTATTGAGAACAGTGAAACTTAGTTTTGATGACTTGGAACTAATTTTTGAAGGCTTTGGAGAAAAAGAGGAAGACAAATTGTGAAGGAGGTTTTTGTGTGACTGCGTGAAAGGGCAGTGTAATTGTGGGCATAATGGGCATAGGCATGTTTGAAAATATAAAAAAATAATTTGTTAAATTTATAAATTTTTTTAAGTAATTGTAAAAGTAAATTATTAAAAATTAAGAAACAGTAATATTTTTTTGACAGTAAAGTTTAAGAGGAGGAAAAAAATATGGCAGAAAAAAATTTATACAGTAACTGGGATGAGTTGTGCGGCTTGTGCTAATCGTCGTGGAAAAAGGCGCTTAACAAGAATGAGGATATTAATGCTTCTGTTAATATTGCAACTGAAAAAAATTGAATGTTGAGTATGATGAAGGAAAGTATGATTTTGATAAAATTAGGAAAATAGTGGAATCGATCGGGTATGGGCTAGTTGAAAATATGACTGAAGATAGGAAAGTTGAGCTTTTATCAGGAAAAAGATAACGAGTTTGAAAAAGAGACTGATTTTAGCGATTGTATTTGTTATTCCGCTTTTTGTATATTTCGATGGGGCATATGCTTGGGGCGGCGCTTCCTGAGTTTTTTTGAATCCTAAGGTAAATGCGCTTAATTTTTGCGTTGGCGCAGTTTGTGCTAACTTTGCCAATCATTTATGCTCGGAGAGATTTCTTTTTCGCATGGTTTTTAAAAAAATTTGGTAAGAAAATCACCGACAATGGATCTCGTTAATTGCAATTGGAGCGACAGCAGCAATACTTTATGGAATTTATGCAACATATAGAATTGTTACTGTGGATCCTGAAGCGCATATGGATTTGTATTATGAATCACCGTGTAATTATTACGTTAATTTTGTTTGGAAAGTTGCTAGAAGCAAAGACAAAAGGGCAAACTTCATCGGCAATAAAAAAACTTATCGGACTTCAAACTAAAAAAGCTAAAATTATTGAAAAATGGTGTGGAAAAGAGATTTTAATTGAAAATCTGAAGGTTGGAGATATTGTAATTGTAAAGCCTGGGGAAAAAAATTGCGGTTGATGGGAAAATTGTGGAAGGTGCGACTTCTGTGGATGAATCAATGTTGACCGGAGAAAGTTTGCCAGTCAGTAAAAAAAAGTTGGGGATAAGGTTGTTGGAGGAAGTATTAATAAAAAAATGGGAGTATTAGATTTGAAGCAACTGAAATTGGGAAAAAAATACAGTTTTGTCACAGATTATAAAAAGCTAGTTGAGGAAGCGCAAGGGTCGAAAAGCTCGATTTCACGAATGGTCGATGTTGTGGCGGCGTATTTTTGTGCCGATTGTTATTGGGATTGCGATAATTACAGGAGTTGCCTGGTTTGTGAGCGGAAGCGGATTAGTTACTGCATTGTCGCTTTTTTTATCGCCGTGCTTGTAATTGCATGTCCGTGTGCATTGGGTCTTGCGACTCCGACATCAATAATGGTTGGAACTGGAAAAGGGGTCGAAAATGGGATTCTCATTAAAAAGTGGAGAAGCTCTTGAAACAACATATAAAATTAAAAACAATTGTATTTGATAAAACAGGAACAATTACTAAAGGAAAGCCTGTATTAACTGATTTAATTGCTTATGGAAATTACAAGGAAGATGAACTTTTAAAAATTGCCGCAAGTGTGGAAAATGATTCTGAACATCCGCTGGCAGAAGCGATTGTAAATGAAGCAAAGGGGAAAAAAATATCGAAATTAAGCCTTATGAAAAATTTAGGGCAATGCCAGGTTATGGAATTCGTGCGACTTTTTGAAGGCAAGGAAATTCAAATTGAAATAAAAAAATTAATGGAAAATAAAAATTAATGTGGAAATTTCTCAAAAGGACTATAATATTTTTATCAAATGAAGGAAAAAAACTCCAATGTATATTTCGATTGACAATGAATTGGCAGGAATTGTTGCAGTTGCCGATGTCATTAAGGAAACAAGCAGAGAAGCCATTGAAAAATTGAAAAAAATGGGAATTAAAACAATAATGCTTACAGGAGATAATGAAAAAACTGCAGAATTTATCGCAAAGCAAGTGGGAATTGATGATGTAATTTCGAAGTTCTGCCTTATCAAAAAAATCTCAAAAAAATAAAGGAACTTCAGGAAAAAGATGAATTTGTTGCAATGGTCGGAGATGGAATCAACGATTCGCCAAGATTAGCCCAAGCAAATGTAGGAATTGCGATAGGAAATGGAACAGATGTGGCTATAGAATCACTGATATTGTTTTTAATTAGAAACGATTTGCGGGATGTGGCAGGAGCGATTGCATTAAGCAAGGCAACAATTACAAATATAAAGGAAAATTTATTTTGGGCATTCTTTTACAACGTACTTGGAATCCCTTTTGCAGCTGGAATATTTTATGCATTTTTCAATGGACCGAAGTTAGACCCAATGATTGCAGCTTTTTGCAATGTCGTTTAGTTCGGTGTCGGTTTTTGGGAAATGCTTTGAGATTGAAGTTTTTAAAGTTAAATAATTAAAAAAATTTTTAGTGAGTTTATTATTTCCTTTAAATAAAAAAATATGATATAATTCATTTGTAAAGGATTTATTCATAAAAAGAAGGAAAGGGAGTTGATAGTATGATTTATTCAGTAGAATTAGACAGTAATTTAATTAATAATTTTCAGAAAGTATTAAAAGAAAGTGGAGGCGATGAAGCCAATATAGTAACTAAAATGCTAAAAAAATTATATTGAAATTGAAGAAAATAGAAAAATAAAAAAATATTAATCGATAATATGGAATTTTTAGATAAAAAAATGGATGAACACATAGATGTTTTGAGAAGGTTACGTGATAAATAATGATTAGATATTTTGATATTGAAAACGTAAACTTTTGATTCATGAAAAAGTCTTAAAAAAAGTGGTGGATTGCTTGGTTTTTAAAGATGAAGGCGGAATTAGTCAAGTATGTGATTTTGTGCAGAATGATTTATATTATCCGACATTTTTAGAAAAAAATTATCATATATAATTTTTTTAGCATATCTAAAAAAATCATTTTTTTCAATGATGGAAACAAAAGAACTGCATTAATGTGTGGAGCATATTTTTCTTTCAATCAATGGTTATAGAGAAAAAAATAGATTTATATATAACTGACATGGAAACATATGTAGTCGAATTAGTAGAAGGGAAAATTAGTAGAGAAGAGTTAATAGAAATATTAAAAAAATATATTTAATATTAAATAAAAAAACCGTTTTAAATGAATTAATCAAATAAGACGGTTTTTTTATTTTTGTTTTTTAAATTAAAAATATATTTAAAATTTTATCCTTCTTTTTATGGCAGGTTTTAATGCTCCTAAAACAATAGCCGAAACAATACTTCCAATTATAACTGCTACTAAGTATAGGGAAGAAGTTGTTACTTAATGCCATTACTAGGATCCCACCATGTGGAGCAGGTATTTTTATATTAAATAGTCCTGTTAATGCTCCTGCGATTGCTCGAACCTATGACACTTGCTCGGTATTACTCTTGTTGGATCTGCTCGCGATAAGGAATTGCACCTTCTGTGATGAATGAGAATCCCATAATGTAGTTTGTAAGTCCAGCTTCTCTTTCTTGTGCAGTAAATTTATTTTTTTAAATAATGTTGATGCTAATGCGATTGCGATTGAGGAACCATTCCACCGACCATAACTGTCGCCATTGGTAAACTTCCACCAGATGTCATTGTAGTGCCAATGTTCCAGAACCAAATACATAAAGTTTCGCCTTTATTTACAGGGCCTCCCATATCAATAGCCATCATTCCACCAAGAACTGCACCTAATAGAACAGATGCTTGAACCAGACATTCCATTTAACCAGGCATTTAAACCATTGTTAATTATTGTCGCAAATGGATTTATAACAAGTACCATTGCTACACCTGTGATTAATACTGATAAAACTGGATACAATAATATCATTTTCAATCCGCTTAAAGATCTTGGCATACCTGATAATGCTTTTACTAAACCTTGTACAACATATCCAGCTAAAAATCCACCAAGCAATGCACCAATAAATCCAGAACCACCAGCATGTGCAATAGCCCCTGCAACTAATCCTGCCGCCAATGCCGCTCTTTTCACTAATACTGTAAGCAATATATCCAGCTAAAACTGGCACAAACAATCCAAATGCCTGTCCACCAATATCTTTTAACATTTTTAGTAATGGCGCTTTAGAACCGTATTCTGCTCCGACCCACCATTACCAGACAATGTATCAACTAAAAATGCCAGTGCTATCAAAATTCCTCCACTTATTACTAACGGAAGCATATATGAAACTCCACTTAATAAGTGTTTGTAAAGTCCTTTTTTCTCAGATGAAGATGATTCAGAAGAGTCTGCAGTTTTTGAACTCGCTTGCATGGAAAAATAGGAGTCTTTTCCATCTAAAAACTTGTTGAATTAACGCTTTTGCATTGTTAATTCCTTCTTTTGCTTCCACTTGAATTAACGGTTTTTCCATCAAATCTGTCAACTTCGATATTTCTGTTAATTGCTAAAAATTACACCAGTAAAGCTTTTTTTAATATCTTCATCAGTCAAGACATTTTTTTCTACCATCTGCACCATTTGTTTCAACTTTTATGTTTATTCCCATTTCATCACCGCTTTTTTTAGTGCTTCTGCCGCCATATAAGTATGGGCAATTCCAGTTGGGCAGGTCGTTGTCGCGATTATGTAAGGAGCGTTTGCATCAGTTGAGCTTGTGCAGTTACAAGATCTTTCTTTTCTTCTTCTGCAAATTTTTCTGCTTCACCTTTATTAATGATTTCCAGTACTTCATCACTCGTTTGCATTTTTCAAGAGCCTTTCCTTGAAATCATCATCCAATAATAATGTGATAATCTTGCAAGTGTTTCAATATGAGTGTTATTTGCACCATCTGGAGCGGCAATCATAAAGAACAATGTTGCAGGTTCTCCATCTAATGAATCGTAATCAATTCCTTCTGGTTTTCTCACCCATTGCAAGTGCAGGTTTTTTTACATATTTTGTCTTAGCATGTGGAATTGCGATTCCTTCACCAATTCCAGTTGAGCTTTGAGCTTTTCTAGCCATCAATGCCTCTACATATCCGTCATAATCATTCAGGACACCTGTTTTTTTCGTGCAATCTGGCAAGTTCTTTAATTATATCTACTTTAGTTGTAGATTTCACATCTAGACTAATTCTATCTTTAATCAGTAAGTCAGATATTTTCATTTGTCCACCATCCTTAATTTATTATTTTTTTCATTTTATTTCTTTTAAATAATTTTTATTTCCGACTGTAGTAAAAGCAACTTTAAAAATTAAATACAAAAAAATCATTAATATTTTTACTTATCTTTTAAAAAGTTTCCTTTGAAATTTCAATTTCATCATACAATTTATTTACTAAATCCTTTTCTGCAAGCCCATAAGAATAAAGTTCGTAGCACTTCCTGAAGCAACTGCCACCTAAATGAATCTTTCTGGAGAAAGCCCTTTACAAATCCTGCAGTAAATCCTGCAACCATAGAATCCCCAGAGACCAATTGAGTTAATTAATTGCCCTTTTTGGAACAGATGCTTCCAAAGACAAAGTCCTTGTTTACAAGCAATGCACCTTCGCCACCTCTAGACAAAATGACATTTTTAACTCCTCTGTCTAAAAAAAGAATTTACATTTTTCTACGATTTCGGCTTTTTGTTTCCAGTTTTTCATTAAACATTTCTCTTAGTTCATGAATATTCGGCTTAACAAAAAGATTATTGTGAATATTGTCTTGCAGTAAATTTCCTCTTGTATCAAGCACAATTTCAACATTTGCTTTTACATTTTCAGATAATTGCTTATAAATTTTGCTACTGATTGAAGATGGGATGCTTCCAGATAAAACAAGTATATCTCCATCTTTTAAATCAGAAATTTTTGTTAGTTAGTTCCTGCAATTTTTTTCTGATGTAATTTCTAGTAGAAACCCCTGTAAGTTCAGTTTCCTTGTCATTCCCATTAACCTTTACATTAATTCTAGTATTTCCTTCAAGTTCCACAAATTCAGATTTTTATGTTATCCTTTTTCAAATCTCTGACAATAAAATCTCCAACAAATCCAAAACACAAATCCAATCGTCGAGATTCCCACATCCAGATTTTTTTCAATACTTTAGAAACATTAATCCCTTTTTCCACCAAACTCTATAATTTACTTTGTGAGCAAGATTCAAATGTTCTGCCTGCAAATCATCCTTCAGATACATATCATAATCCAACGCCGGATTTAATGTCAATGTGTAAATCATCTTTTTCTCCTCCTAAATTTAAATATATTTTTAAAACTATTTTTTTCAAAACCATTTAATAGATATGCTTAATAACTTGAATTTTTTTATTTTTATCAAAGATCTCAAGATTTCTTGCTTTTATAATATTTATTTTATTATAATTCTAATATAATTTCAAAACAAATCTAATATGGTTCTATTATATTATTTTGCCACTATATATTTATAACATTTGAAATTTAAAAAGTCAAATATTTTTGCTTCATCTGCTTTTTAAAAAAATTTTTTTATTATGGAAAAAAATATCAAAATATTAATCTTTTTATTAAATTTAATTATAAGTATATATTAAAAAAATATAATCTTTTTGTGGTATAATACTCAATATGGTAAATAAGTTTAAAAACAAATTGAAAAGGAGTAATTATGAGAAAGAAAATTATTTTATTACTGAATTATGACAAGACTATCATCTTGTGTTCCATTGGTAATCAGCAAATGCTCTGCCAATTGCAATAGGAGCGGAGGCAGTAAATGGTATTGGGCATGCATTAGAAAAATAAGGAACCTAAACCAGGTCCGGAGGGAACGCTTGGTAATTTAGTTGAAGTTGAAATTATGAATATTCACGACCTGTGATTGAAAAAGAAAGATGGAAATACAATTGTTAGCGGAACATTTAAAATAAAAAGTAAGTAATGGTGATAGAAAAGCAGTAAGTCAAACCTTGAGAGATGTAAATATGTTTGTTCCATGTTATGATAAAGATGGTAACAGAATTGATGATGCAGAAGATGTAATCAAAGTATTAAGAAAAAAACGAAACTTTAAAAATATAGCGTGCTTTTAAAAAGCCAGGAAGCAGCTTTCTTGTAATCCTGCCGGTACAAATTTTTTTCCATTGGAGGAACTGAAATCGAATTTTAAGAATTTTAAAATTTATATGAAGTAAAAAAATGTAACTAACAATTAAGTTAATTACATTTTTTTGTTTACATAGATGACTTAAAATCATTGAATATACTCGAACACATCTAAAATTAAACTGATAAAAATTATATAAATTTAAGGTTTGAGTAAAATAATTATAGTTTTTGAGTTCTGTTTTTAAGTAAGTTTTACTATAATTTTAAATTAATTAATGTTTATGTCCGCAACAAAGAAGAATGTGAATGCATATCAATTACCATACGTCCTTGAATTGTTCCTTCTTCCATTTCCTTAAAGATTTCAGGAGCTTTCTTCAATAGTTCTAGTTTGAACTACTGGTACAACCAATCCTTCACTCCAAATTGGAATGCTTCTCTCAAGTCTTCTCTGTTCCAACAAGCGATCCAATTACTTCAATACCGTCCAATACAGTTTTTTTACGATTGGCAAGTCCATAGTTTCTGATGGTAATCCAACACCACAATTTTTTTCCTGCAGCTCTTACTGAATCAGCATTTGGTTAAATGCAACTTTTGATACAGAGAGTAACTACTGACAATATGAGCTCCAATTCCGCTTAATTCCTTAATTTTTGCAACTGGATCTTCTTTTTACCATTTATAACATAATCGACCCAACTTCTTTAGCAAGTGCCAATTTATCATCATTAATATCAACGGCAATTACATGAGTATTAAATACTTTTTTTAGCATATTGAACTGCTAAGTTTCCTAATCCTCCTCACACCGTAAATTACTACCCATTGTCCTGGTTGAGGTTTTTCCAACTTTTATACCTTTTATAAGTTGTAACTCCTGCACAAGTGATGTCACTGGCTTGAGCCGGATCCAAACCTTCAGGAACTTTTACTGCATAATCACCGTAACAATACATTGTTCACCCATTCCTCCATCTGCAGAATATCCAAAGATTTATTACATCTCTACATAATGGTTCTTGTCCATTAATACAATATTCACATCTTCCGCATCCTTCAAAGAACCAAGCAATACTAACTCTGTCTCCAGGTTTTAATGATGTTACTCCATCGACAACTTCTTTTACAATTCCAATTCCTTCGTGTCCCAAAAATTCTTCCAGGAACTTTTCCAAAGTCCCCATGAGCCACATGCAGGTCAGTATGGCAAACACTGCAATATTCTACATCAACTAATGCTTCTCCAGCCTTTTTAGTCCTCTTAATTCTTTTTCTACAACTTCTATTCCTGTTCCTTCTTTATTAACTACTACTGCTTTCATTTAATTTCCTTCCTTTTACTTATTTTTTATTTCTAAGTTCCTAAATTTTTTTAAATTTAGTTATATGAATATTTAATCATACGATATATTTATACACTAAAAAAATTTAAAAAGTCAAATTATTTTTTTAGTAAAATAGTTTGTCTTGCTTACTATTTAGATAAAAAAATTTATTTTAATAAAATGTTATTAAAAAGATTTTTTTCAAATTTTTTTAAAAATTTATTGACAATAGGTAGTTTGTTTGGTAGAATTTCTGTGAGCATAAGTTTTATTAGTTATTTATCTTAATTTTTGTTTTGATTTTTAGATATAGTAAAAATAACGGATATAAATATTTGGAATTTATGCTAATTTATTGTTTTGTGGAGGTGGATGTTTTGAACGAGGAAGTCCCTGGAAGAGAGATTTGAAAAATTTAAATAATTTAAAATTTATGAATTTATGCAAATATGGATAAAGGGAATATCTTCGTTGTCATTATTCTCCTGATTTTTTTATTTGCATATAAAGTTAAAAAGTTAAGAAATGGAAAATGCAAAAGAGAAAGGAGATTGGAGATTAATGATGGAAAACAACATTATTCAAAAAAACTTATAGATGAAAAAAATATTTTTGAAATTAGAAAATATTTAAATGATTTAAACATTGTGGAAGTTTCAGAACTGCTCGAATCAGTTTGAATCTTCTGAACTAATAATGATTTTTTTCGGCTACTTTCCAAAAAAATAGGGCACTGATGTATTTTCATATCTGGACAATGAACATCAGGAAATGATTATTAAGACAATGACAGATGTGAAACTAAAAAAATATTTGATGAAAATCAGATTTTGACGATATTGTCGATATTATCGAAGAAATGCCATCGAATGTGGTAAAAAAATATTAAAGAATACTGATGCAAAAAGACAGACACACAATAAATCTTTTGTTAAAATATCCTGAAAAATTCAAACTGGAAGCATTATGACAACTGAATATATGGATTTAAAAAAAGGATATGACGACTTCTTCTGCAATTTTTAAAATTAGGGATGTTATGGAAGATATGGCAAATGTCTATACCTGCTATGTGATTGACGAAGGTAGAAGGTCGGAAGGAGTAATTTCCCTAAAAAGAGCTTTTTATTACGAGCGAGGATGATGAGCCGATTCAAAATCTTATGAATAAAAATGTGATAAGTGTTCATGCAAATGATGATCAGGAAAAGGTTGCGGAAATAATAAAAATATAATCTTATCGTACTTCCTGTGACTGATGATGAAAATAGACTTTTTAGGAATCATTACGATTGATGATGTAATGGATGTTGTGGAACAGGAAGCGACAGAGGATTTTCATAGAATGGCTCGGGATTTCGCCTGTGGAGGAGTCTTATTTAAAAACAAGCGCCTTTACAATGGCAAGACAAAGAATTACCGGCTTATTGTGCTTATGATTTCTGCCACATTTACTGGAAGAATTATAAGTAAATATGAAGATGTCGCAGTCTGTAGTTATACTTTTCTTCGTTTATTCCAATGTCGATGGATACTGGGGAAATGCAGGTGCACAGTCTTCAACAATTGTAGTCCGTGCTTTGGCGTTGGGGAAGTTGATACAAAAAGATACTTTTTAAAATATTAAAAAAAGAATTTCTTATTTCATTTATAGTAGCTTATTGTTTTATGGCAATAAATTTTTGAGAATTATAACTTTGACAAAAAAACACCTTTAAATGTTGCAATGACAGTTTCAGTAACTTTTAATTTTTGTAGTTATAATTTCTAAAATAATAGGTGCTTTTTACCAGTTATCGCTAAAACTTTTAAAATGGATCCGGCAATAATGGCAGGACCTTTTAATAACAACGATTTTAGATGCACTTACTCTTACTATTTACTTTTAGATTTGCAACTATGTTTTTTAAGTAATGTTATAAAGTAAATATTTTTTTATAAAATTTAAAAAAATATAAAAATTGATTGTCTAATCGAAGTTTTTATGATAACTATTTAAAAAAATGAGGTGAGAAAAAAATGAAAAAAATAAAAAAAGAATAATTGAAGATCTTTTGAAAGAAAAATATTTTGAAATAAAAAGAATTAGATAAATTAAATGCAGTTGAAATTTCTGATGTGATAAATTTATTTAAACGCCAGAGCCTTTGTAATAATGATTTTTAGACTTTTAAAAAAAGATAAAGCGGCGGATGTATTTTCATATTTGGACAGTGAACATCAGGAAATGATTATTCACGCTTCAACTGATGTTGAAACACGAGAAATATTTGATGAACTGTATTTTGACGATATTGTCGACATTATCGAGGAAATGCCATCGGATATTGTAAAAAAATCTTGAAAAAAATACAGATAGAAAAAGATAGACATTTGATAAACCAAACTTTCTAAAAATATCCAGATAATTCAAATTGAAGCATTATGACGACTGAATATGTGGATTTTTCAGAAAAATATGACAGTTCAAGAGGCGATAGGACAGCTTAAAAAAACTGGGAAAGACAAGGAAAATATTTATACTTGCTATGTTACGGACAAAAAAGGGAAATTGGAAGGTGTGCTTTCACTAAAGGAATTGATTTCTAAAAAGGACAATACTGTAATTGAAAATATTATGAATACAAATTTTGTAAGTGTAAATACACATGATGATCAGGAAAAAGTTGCAGATTTATTTAAAAAGTACGATTTTATCGTTATGCCAGTTGTTGACCATGAAAATAGGCTTTTGGGAATAATTACGGTGGATGATGTTCTGGATGTTGTGGATCAGGAAGTTACGGAAGATTTTTCACAAAAATGGTCGGAATTACTCACCTACAGATGATTCCCTATTTAAAGACAAATGTCTTTACGATGGCAAAGCAAAGAATCGGGTGGCTTGCAGTTCTTATGATTTCTGACACAATTTCTGGAAATATAATACAAGGTTACGAAAAAGTTCTGGCAAAGTCAATAATTTTAACGGCATTTATTCCAATGCTTATGTCAAGCGGAGGAAATGTTGGTTCACAATCTTCAACGGTTGTAATCCGTTCACTTGCACTTGGGGAAATTTCTCCAAAAGATGCCTTTAAAGTAATAAAAAGAATTTTTCAATTGGAATAATGGTTTCAGTAGTTTTGGCGTCAGTAAATTTTATAAGACTTATAACACTTGAAAAACTAATTTTGTAATTGCTTTTTGTCGTTTCATTGACACTTGTATTTACAGTAATTGTGTCAAAATTGGTTGGAGCACTGCTTCCGCTTGGAGCAAAAATTGTGAAGGCCGATCCAAAGAAGTTATGGCAACACCTTTGATAACAACAATTTCAGATGTCGTGACACTTGTAATTTATTTTTAATTTTGCAGATGATGTTCTTAAAACTTTAATAAAAAAATAAATGAGGGCAGTTTATGAGTAATGTAAATCTAATGAAATACTGGAAATATCTTTATACATTTATGATATAATATATATAACAAATTTTTTTAGGAAGGAAGATAATCTTATGAAAGCCTAAAATATTAATTTTTATTACATGCTTCTATTTGTAGTAAGTTGTGAACCTCATCCGACAGCAAAAAGGAATTTGAGAGACAAATGAAAGTAATACAGTCGGGAAATTTATCAAAAATTTGGCAAGGCAAGTGGAGATGTAACGGTTATTTTTAGATCAATTTAGTAAAAATGTATGGCGAAGGAATGAAAAAAATAACCTACAAAATTAACAAAGTTGAGGCAAAAGGGGATACAAACACAATTAATGTTACTGTAAAATCTCCTGATTTAACACCTTATATGTCAGAACTTCAAAATAGAATGTCTGAAAAACTTTCAAAGGCTATGCCAAAAAAATAACGAAGAACTGCAAAATCAAATATCAGAACTTGGAAAAAGAATTTTTTTAATGAAAAATTTAATAGCAAGGATTTGAAATATACAGAAAAAAACTTTGGATGTTAAGTATGTAAAAATGGAAAAAGATTGGGAAATGAGCGATGAAAATGAAGAATTTTTTTCAAAATCTTAACTTTTTGGGCTTATGAACTAGTTTATACTATTTCCCATTAAAAATAATAGAGTTGTTATAATTTCTACTATGCAAGAGGTCGAGGCTCTTTGTCAGGAAATAAATAAAATATAATTTCTGGATTTAGTATTGAATAAAAAGAAGAAGTTACTTTGAATTTAGATAACTTCTTTTTGAAAATAAATTTTTAGCAAGGGTCATGTCTGCTTTTCCATTTAAATAGTGGATAATTGTGAATTTCAAAATTTAACAAAAGATAGCAAGAAGTCTTCGACTCTACAAGTGGGAGATGAATTGCTTTTTTTGTAAAAATTGAAAAAGAATACTCTTATGATACAATTTTTGTATAAAATATCGAAGAGAAATAATTAAAAAAATAATATTCAAAATCAAAAGGAGGTGTAATTTCATGAAATATAATTTAGCATTCAAATACAGGATTTATCCAAATAAAGAGCAAGAATTATTGATAAATAAGACTTTTTGGATGTGTTCGTTTTGTTTACAATACAATTTTGTATATAGCAAAATAAAATTTATGAAGAAACTGGAAAAAAATAAAATAGTTACACCTGCCAGTTTGAAAAGTGAAAATCAATTTCTAAAAGAAGTAGACAGTCTGGCACTTTCAAATGCTCAATTGAATGTGAGACGATCGTTTACGAATTTTTTTCAGAAGAGAGCGAAATTTTCGAGGTTCAAATCTAAAAAGAATAATGTTAAAAGTTACACGACTAAATTGTGTGAACAATTCGATACGAATTGAGGAAAATAAATATTTGGTCTTGCCAAAATTGAAAAAGAATAAAATTAAAATATCATAGAGAAATACCAAAGAATTATAGAATAAAGTCGGTAACACTAACAAACAGTAATGGAAATTACTATGTTTCTATTTTGACGGAATTTGAAAAAGAAATTCAAAAAAATACCAAGTAATGATAAAGTAATAGGACTTGATTTTTTTCAATGTCTGAATTATTTGTCAGTTCTGAAAACCAAAGGGTCGATTATCCAAAAATACTTTTAGGATGTTGGAAGAAGAATTGAAAAAAATTACAGAAATCATTATCGAGAAAAAGTGAAATTTTCTAAAAATTGGTATAAAACAAAAAAATGAAAATATCAAAAATTACATGAGTATATCAAGAATTGTCGAAGAGATTTTTTTGCATAAATTATCGAAAAAAATTGTCTGAAGATTATAATGTCGTGATTGTTGAGGATTTGAATATGAAAGGGATGAGTCAGGCATTAAATTTTTGGGAAAAGTGTAGGAGATAATGGATGGGGAATGTTTTTTTGAGGATGCTTGAGTATAAACTGATGTTTTTAGGAAACAATTTTTGAAGATAGATAAGTGGTTTCCGTCATCGAAAACTTGTAGTAGATGTGGAAATATTAAAGAGGAACTGAAATTATCAGAAAGAAGTTATAAATGTGAGTGTTGTGGGATTGAAATTGATAGAGATTACAATGCGGCACTGAATATAAAAAAAATATTGGAAAAATTGATGTTGGAATATTAGAAAAAAATAAAAAAACAGGGCAGGGACTGCCCTGAAGAGCTTTGGTAAATATATTTGGCTAACAAAAGCAGATACTTCCCTAGAGTCTCCCGCTTCTAAAAGCGGGAGTAGTTCACAGGTCGTTAAATATTGTAAATTCTCGAAGTTCATTTTTCTTTGAGTGTATCTGGATGTTTTCTAAATTGAATTTTTTTCCAAAAGATCTCTGTTATGTCAAATTCTGATAGAAGATATATATGTAGTTCAAATTTTTGTCTGCGTCGCAAATCCAGATTGTTCCTTTGGATGAATCTGTAAAAGCGTAACCGATATTGTCGCTTCTCTTCCATTTGAAAAATATGGTTTTTTTGGAACTGGAAGTTTTGACATTCTTCTGTTAAGTTCCTTGCTAACTATATTTTCGCAGGCATCAGTGCCAAAAAAACTATAAAAGATGAAATTACAAAACAGATACCAATAACAAATATTCCGAGTTTTTAAAAAGAATTGGTGTTAATATACAGGCTAAAAAAATTAGAATTCTTGTCAGTATAAGTTTAATTTTATATATTTGTAATTTTTTTACAATCATTGTCCCTTTCTCCTTTGCATTAGGTAATATTCCACTGGTTATCTAAAAAAATTCCTTTTATATCATTTAATTTTTTTGAGTTTTAGCATTAGCATCTGGATCTGAATTTCTATCTGGATGCACTTTAATTATTTCCTTTTTATATGCCTTTTTTATTACGTCTTCATTTATTTCTCCATTTTTTTATCAATTTTTTTAAAACAAAGAAGATATTCTTCAAATTTCTGAATAATTCCTCCATCATTTGTGCTTTGGTAATCAAAAATTTGAATAGCCGTTATTTTTTTCTTTCATATTGCTCCCTTGAGTATTCCTGTTGATGTCTATAGTATGAGTATTCTTGGGATTTTTTTCTTTCCAGTACTGTTTTTTTCCCTGTCCTGTCGCTTCTGATATTCTTCCTGAGCTTTTCTTTTTCTTTCGTATTCTTGATTCCTTGCGCTTTTCAAACCATTGCTCATATTTTTTTGTAAATTTTTCTTATTTTCTCCTCTTTCATTCAGAAGAATTCCCAAAATAAAATTCAAAAAAATTCTGGAATGGCTTTTAAAAAAATCAGAAAAACTGCACAAGCAATTAGAACGTAAATAAGAACACCTAAAAAGCCACCCAGTTTCCAAAGAAAAATAAAAAGCAAGAAGAGCAAAAAAATACTAAAATTGGCAATATTGTATAAAAATCCTATAGCTATTATTGCCAGTGAAATTAAACTGCATAATTCAAAGAATTTCACTTAATATAAATTGTACTAATCTTATTAAGGTTTTTCACTGTTTTTCCTCCTTTTTAGAATTTAAATCCCTGTTTAAAAAAATTTAAGTAAGAGATCTTTACCCCTTGCAAAGAAATTTATAGTTGTTCTTCCGTTTAAATGGAAAAATAGCATTAAACAGTATTTATTTAGCAAAAATTCAAAATTTCCTATTTCAAATAAAAAAATTCTTAAATTAATAGTATTTTACTCAATTATAAGATAGATGTCAACTTTTTATATCTTTTATAAATACAATAAAAAAATGGGGTCAGTTTTCACAAAATAAATAAAATTCCTAAATCATAAATCTATATTTATAGAATCAATAAAAATAATACCTATTGATTTTTTTAAAATATATAATATTTATGTTAGTAAAATTATTTTTTTGAATTATGAGACAAACTTTACCATATACTAAACTATGAATTTATTATTAAATTAAATGCAATAAAATTAATATTTTGTAATTAAATAGTCAAATGCGCTAGTGCCGCTTTTTGCTCCTTCTCCCATTGCAATGATTATTTGTTTTTTGCTTGATATTTGTAACATCTCCTCGTCGCGAAGATTCCCTGTCATGGGAAGTTGAGTTGTTTTCAGGGTTGATTACGATTTCTCCAATTTTTATTTGTTTCAACTAAATCTTTTACAACTTCACTTCTAGGCGATAATCCCACTTCCACGAACATTCCTTCCACATTTAATGTTTTTCTTCTTCAGTTTCTCTGTTTTTGTAGATGATATTTTCTACAAATTCATTTCCGTTTACTTTAGTAGTTGCAGAATTTAAAAATTACTTTTTATGTTTGATTGCTCACCAATTTTTTTCCTGTAAAACTTTATCGACCCTTTTAATTCAGGCATAAATTGATTAATGTAACTGATTTTTGCAATTCCAGATAAGTCAAGAGCCGCTTCAACACCTGAATTTCCGCCACCAATTACGAAAGAACATCCAGTCCTTTGTAGAAAGGCCCGTCACAAGTTGAGCAGTAATGAACCCCTTTCCCAACGTATTCGGCTTCTCCTGGAATGTTAAGGCTTCTTGGTTTTGCTCCAGTTGCTATAATAACAGTTTTTTTGATTTATAACTTTTTTTCCATCATCAGTTACCAAAATTTTATCTTTTCCATCTTCCTTTATTTCTTTTTACCAAATGCCCTTCTTTAAATGCAACTTCGTATTCCTTCAGATGTTTTTTTCCAAAGTTTGGGCAAATTTACCCAGTAGTCGAGATAGTTCCAATAATATTTTCAATTTCATTTGTATCAAGAACTTGTCCTCCGATTTTCACACCAATCATCGCCACATTAAGCCCTTTTCTAACTGCATAGATTGCCGCCGAGACAAACTGCAGGTCCAGAACCCACTACAGTTACATCATAAAGTTTATTTTTCATCAATTTTTTGCCAGTTTCCTTCATCTAAAGCCCCCAAGATTTAAAGTTTTAAAATCCATTTTTTTATACCTCCAAATTTTATTTTTTTATTTATACAAATTTATTTAATTTTTGTAATCATTACAATTTATTTTAATATAAATTTTTTTAAAATTGTCAATATTTAAATTTTTAATTTGGTCCTGCAGAATAAATTTTTAACTTATAAAATAAAAAAATAAATTGTCGAAACAGGCTTTATGATGAAAAAAATATAAAAATTTTGTCTATCAAAAATTATTTATATTTATCTGGAGATATGCTATAATAATTTCAAGGGAAATTAGAGAAGTAAATTTATTTTTTTAAAGAGGAATTTTTTTATGGATAAGATGAAAAAAGAATTAGTTATAATAACTGGAATGAGTGGAGCTCGGGAAATCTGAGGCGATGAAATTTTTTTGAGGATAGGGAATATTTTTTTGTATTGATAATTTTTCCTATTAATTTGTTTCAGTATTTGAATGAAATATTTATTAGCAGTGGAAAAAGAAACCAGGTGGCAATAGCAATAGACGTTAGAAATCAGGAATTTATCGAACAGTTGACAAAAACAAATGGAAATATTGGACAAAGAGGAAATATCTCATACTATGATCTATCTAGATGCAAGAACAGATGTTTTGCTTTAGTAGATATGAGCCTTTCCAGAAGAAAGCACCCATTGAATATGTATGACACGTCGCTTGCCAATATAAAGGCAGAACGTAAAATTATAAAGGATTTTTATGGTAAAAGTTCGATTTGGTAATTGATACAAGCACATTGACAGTAAAAAAATTGCAGGAAGTTTTGGAAAAGGAATTTTTCAGGGCAAAGAAAAATAAGCGTCAATTTAACTTCCTTTGATTTAAGTATGGAATTCCGCCGGATCTTCACCTAATGTTCGATTTGAGATTTTTTTGCCAAATCCCTATTATATTGAGAGTTTAAAAAGAAAAACTGGAAATCATAAGGAAGTTCAGGATTATGTAATGGGACTCCAGAAAGTCAGGAATTTTATAAAATGCTTTTTAGATATGCTTTTTGTACTTAATTCCAAAAATATGAAAAGGAAGGAAAAATCACATTTACATATAGGGATTGGATGTTCAGGCGGACAAAGATCGTTCGGCTACTTTTTGTAAATAAACTTTATGATGATCTTTCACAAAAAAATAGATTATCATATTGGAAAAATTTCATAGGGAAGTGGGAGATAAAAAGGAAATTTAGTTTTTACTTAATTTATATAATTAAAAGGAAAGAATAAAAAGATACAAAAATGGAAGAAGAAATAAAGACAGAAAAAAATAGAAAAAGAAATAAAAATCGCCAGTTAAATATAAGGATATTCCCACAAATCCAGGAGTTTACCTGATGAAAAATGAGCGAGGGAAGATTATTTATGTGGGAAAAAGCAAAAAAATCTTCAAAAATAGGGTGAAGTCTTATTTTTACAAATATAAATTCGCATAATCAGAAAACGTCGGAATTGAGTGAAAAATATTAGGATATTGAGTTTTTTTATCTGTAAATCGGAAGTTGAGGCGCTTATTCTGGAAAAATAACCTGATAAAAAGAATAAGCCAAAATATAATATTTTTGTTAAAGGATGAAAAAGACTTATCCATATATAAAGTTTATAAAGGAAAAAAATTTCCAAAGGTGGAAATTGTGAGAAGTACGAAAAAATTAAATGAGAATGCCGAATATTTTTGGGCCTTACCCAATGGGAATATTTTTTTGCAATGAAGTCGCTTTATTAAAAATATTTCCTGTTCGAGATTGCAACCGAAATATGGACAAAATTACAAAGCCGTGCTTGAAGTATTATATGAAAAACTTGCCCTGCACCTTGTAAATACAAAGATATTGAAGATGAATACAGTATGAATGTAAGCAATTTCAAAAAAATTTCTTGAAGGGACATTCTGATAAAGTTCTTGAAATGTCGGAAAATAGGATGAAACAGTTTAGTGATGAAATGGAATTTGAGCGTGCGATTAACGAGCGTGAAAAAAATTGGTCGTGTTAAAAAGAATGTCGGAAACACAAATTATTGAGTATAGCAAGGAAATTGACGAGGATGTGTTTGTATTTGAGGAAAAAAAGAGAAAATGTGTTTTTTTATGTGTCTGAACATTCGGGAAGGGAAGGTTATTAATAAAAATCACATAATAATTTCAATGGAAAGAAGCCAGGAAGAAAGCCTTTTTGAGCGGTCGATTACTTCGTATTATGAAAAAAAGGAATATTCCAAAGCATATTATTTGTGATGAGAGATTTTTTACAAAGTGAACATTTGATAAAGGAATGGGCAAAAATTGAAAAAGCATAAGGAGATAAAACTTCATTTTTCCAAAGATTAATAGCCGAAGATTGCAGCTTTTTTGGAAATGGGATATTTGAACTTACGGGAAGAAGTTGATAAATATTACAGAAAACGGCGTATGGTTCAGGAAGGGTCATGAAATTTGAAAAAAAGAACTGCGATTAAAAAGTTTGCCTTATAGAATTGACTGTTTTGATATTTCAAATATTCAAGGGAAAGATGCAGTTGCGGCAATGACTGTGGCTATTGATGGGGAAACGACGCCTAAGGAATATAGGCATTTTTAAAAATTACTGTAAAAGATACGCCAGATGATTTTTTTGATGATGAGGGAAGCATTGACACGAAGATATTCTAAAAATAGAAAATGAGAAAATGCCCAATCTGATTTTTAATTGATGGTGGAAAAGGGCGACTTTGGAGTGGTCGTGGATGTACTGGAAAAACTTGGAAAAATGGAGCATACTGATGTGATTGGAATTGCAAAAAGGGAAGAGGAAATTTTTAAAAGTTATGAAAGTGAGCCGTATTTATTTGAAAAGACAGATGAAACATTAAAGATTTTGCAAAGATTAAGGGATGAAGTCTCATAGATTTGGAATTACGCATCACAGAAAATTGAGAAGTAAGCGAAATGTCAAAAAGTGCGTTGGATGACATTTCTGGAATTGGACCGAAAAGGAAAAAAAGGAATTGATAAAAAAATTTGGATTGATAAAAAAATATACGAAATGCAACACTTATGGAACTGATGGAAGTTAAAGCAGAAAATATTGCTATTTCTATAAAGGAAAAATTTATAAAGGTATTAGGAGGAAAAACTTGAAAAAAATTAATAATATTAATGTTGCTTGGATGCAGTATGACGAGTTTTGCTCTTTTTGATAAAAATAAAAAAAGGAGATAAAAATGGAGGGAAGAGGAAAAAGCCACGATTTAATCAGGTAAAAGTAATGATCGATGGGAAGGAAAAAAATGCGAAAGGTTATTCCAGGACGTTACGAAATTAAATTATTTGAAATTACGTATCCGACAGATCTATTTGGAAAAAAATAGATTTTTATAACGAATTTAATGCTTTTTTTGAAGGATATAAGAAAGGGGAAAAAGTATTCATTGCTTTTTGGAAGAAAGATTTTTATCAGGAAATGCAGGATATAAAAAGTTGATCAGTTATCAGAAGAGGAAAAAAATACTGGAATTGCCAAGATCTTCCCTGGATGAATATTATAGATGCTAAATAATTGCAATGTCTAATGGAGTTAATTTAACTGAATATGTAGGAACAGATCAGGAATATTTGAATAGACAAATTTATGTCCTCTATGAACTTTTTGAATAAAACTGATTTTAATCCATCAAATGTTTATTCAGAATTGGATAAGGAATTTTTTTAATTGAAGAATTAAAAAAATAACCGTAAAAGAAGTTGTAGAAAACTTTGAGAAATCAAACGTTGAATTTTTTTATAAAGGAAACCTATGAAAACTCAGGATTAAATAAATTTAAAGATGATTCAGTATACAAATTTGATAAGGATATTTTAATTTCTGACAAATTAGAAGATCAGGCAATATTGCCAGAACTTCAGAGAATGTTTATTTAACAGATTTTTCCAAGTGAAATTATCGAAAAACTTGCAAAAAAATCAGTTAAAATTAAAAAGAACGCCATTACTGCTTGAAAAATAGCGAATATCATGGGTATACTTATAATGAAAAATAATACAGTAGTGTTTGTAGGAGGGAAAAAAACCAAAAATACTACTATAATGATTATAAGATAAATGTAGTTAGAAAGCCGATAAACTGTTTCTTGATTTATTAAAAACAAGTTCAAATTATTATGTATCAGACTTTTTTTAAAAATTTTTATTAAATAGTGCAAGAATCCTGAGGCTTTAGTTGTGGGAGGTTCAGTTTTGATGTAAATAGTAAATTTGTTCAATGTAAAATCCTAAATTATTCACGAAAAATAATAACTAAAAAAATATAAATAAAAAAATTTTTTTAAATGAATGATTTGAAATTTAAATAAAATTAATTTAAGAAGCAGGAGGAAAGATGAGCGAATATATTTTGGAGATGAAAAATATACGGAAGGAATTTTTAGGCGAGAAGATTGTTGCAAATGATGATATTACGTCAAGGTTAAAAAAGGGGGAAATTCATGCGATTGTTGGGGAAAATGGAGTTCGGAAAAATCCACGCTTATGAAGATTTTGAACGGGCTATATTCTCCGACTTCTGAAAGTAGATTTTTTTACAAGGGAAAGAAAATTGACATTGACAGTCCTACAACTGCGGCAAATTTAGGAATTGAATGGTTTATCAAAGATTTTATGTCGGTTGACACGTTGACAGTCGTCGAAAAATATGGTTTTAGGATTTGAGCCAAAAAAAGGTGGAATATTTTTTTGACTTTGAATACTGCTAGAAAGCAGGTCAGGGAAGTTTCTGAAAAAGTATGATGAATATTGATCCAGATGCGAAAGTGTCAGATTTGTCTGTCGGGATTCATCAAAGGATTGAGATTTTGAAAGTGTTGTTTAAAGGGGCGGAACTCTGGTGTTTGATGAGCCAAGTGCAGTCCGACCCGCAGGAAGTGAAGGAGCTTTTATGAGATTATGAGAAATCTTATAAAGGAAGGGAAAACAATTATTTTTTTATTTCGCATAAATTGCAGGAAGTGCTTGATTTATCTGACAATATTACGGTTATTCGACGTGGAAGCGATGTTGGAGAATTGAAAACTAAGGAAGTTTACGAAGGAAAAAGATTGCCAATCTTATGGTTGGGCGTGCAGTCGCTTTGAAGTTAAGAGACCTGATGTGAAATTGGGAAATGTGGTTGTGAAAGTTGAGAATTTGACTGTGAAAAGAGGAGGAATTGAGAAAGTTAAGGGTGTTTCGTTTGAAATCCGTGAAGGCGAAGTCGGAATAAACTGGAGTACAGGGAAATGGACAGACTGAACTTATTGAGGCTTTGGCAGGACTTGCAAAAGTTGATAGCGGAACATATTTTATAGATAATGATGAGTGGAAAACAAGACGCCAAAACTTATTAAGGAAAAAGGGGCTTTTCCCACATACCTGAAGACAGACACAAAAGGGCAACTATTGATGATTTTACAGTGGAAGAAAATATGGCCTTGGGACTTCAGGAACAGTATTCTAAAGGAGTATTGCTAGATTATAGTGAAATTGAGAAAAAAACTAATGAATATATAGAAAAATATGATATTAGGCCAACAGATGGGAAAAATCAAGTTTGGCGAGTCGTCTGGTGGAAATCAGAGAGAAAGTCGTAGTAGCAAGGAACTGGAACGTGAAAATAAATTTATTATTGCGGCACGACCCTACAAGGGAGTCGATATTGGTGCGATTGAGATGATTCATAATACAATTTTAAATGAAAAAAACTGAGAAAAAAAGGCTATAATGCTTGTTTCAGCGAAGTTATCGGAAATAATGGCATTAAGTGATAGAATTGCAGTGATGTATTCAGGAGAAATTGTAGGAATTTTGGATAGAAAAGATGCAACAACAGAAAAATTAGGAATATTAATGGCAGGAGGGAAAATAGATGATTAAAAATAAGATAAAGGATTTTCTACCATCTATAATTGCAGTATTAATCGCATTAATTATTGGTGGAGTAATAATGATGACAAAGGGTGTAAATCCGTTTACGTCTCACATTGATATGATGCGGGCGGCTTTTTTATCACCTTTATCCAAGATCTCCATTATTTAGTGGACTTGCAAATACATTATTTATCGCAACTCCGTTAATATTTTTCTGCACTTGCAACAATGGTAGCCTTTTAAAGCGGGATTATTTAATATAGGAATGCAAGGACAGATGATTGTCGGAGGATTAGTGGCAACTTTTTGGGCAATTACATTTAAAAAAATTATGTTTTTGGAAATGTGCTTGTTGTAATAATTGTGGTCGTAATTGCTGGATTTTTTTGTGGGTCGGAATAGCAGGATTTTTACGGGCAAAATTTGGAGTAAGTGAAGTAATCAGTACAATTATGTTAAACTATATTATGCTAGAATTACAAAATTTCCTATTAAATGGGCCTTTAAAGGATCCAAACTTCACAAAACACACAATCTCCACGTGTTTTTTTGAAGGGCAAGATTACCGTTACTTTTTTTGCAAATGTTACAAGACAAAACTTAAATTTTGGTTTTATAATCGCAATTCTTTTGACAATAGGGATATTTTTTTCTTTTTCAAATATTTCAAAAAAAGGATATGAAATAAAAAGCAGTCGGACAAAGTGACACAGTTGTCGAAAAATGCAGGAATTAATCCAAAATACATCATGTTTTTAGCAATGGGAATCGCCGGAGCTTTCAGCCGGACTTGGTGGAGCTCGAACGTGTTTTAGGAGGAGCCTTTCAGAATATTCATACACTGAACTTATAATGGGAGATTACGGATTTACAGGACTTGCAGTAGCACTTTCTGGAAAAAAATAATCCATTTGGAATATTAGTTGCGGCAATATTTTTATGCGGCACTTGAAGTTGGGGGACAAAATGTTGCAAAAGAAAGATACCAGATTGATAAGGAAATTGTATTTATTATACAAGCATTAATCATCATTTTTGTAGCATCAGAAAATTTATTTAAATTTGTGCTTAATAAAAAGAAAGCAGTGTAAATTGGTTATCAAATAAAAAAATATTAAGTCAGAAAGGAAAAATTAAAATGATTATAAAGCAAATATTCGATTTAATACAAAGAACAATAGTAATAGCACCTCCAATTCTTATAACGACTGTAGGAGCGTGTATTTCGAAAAAAAGTGGAGTCATTAATATTGGGCTAGAAGGAATTATGCTAAGTTCAAAGATTTGCAACGGCAGTTGTCAATATTGCCACAGGAAATCCATATTTGGGGATAATTTTTGGAGTAATAGTAGGAATCTTAATTTCACTAATTCACGCAGTAATTAGTATTAACCTGAAAGGAAATCAAATTATAAGCGGAGTTGCAATTAATCTATTCAAAAGCAAAGAACAACATCATACCCTAATAAAAGCCATTTACAAAACAAATTGGAAATACTCCATTAGCAAAAATCATTGGCAAAACCGTCCATTAATGATAATCGTAATCTACGGAATCGCAATCGCAATGTATTTCTTCTTATACAAAAACAGTTTTTAGGTTTAAGAATCCGTTCAGTTGGAGAACATCCGCTAGCAAACTGACACAGTAGGAATAAGCGTTTACAAAACAAGATATATAAGCGTACTTATATCAGGAGCATTGGGAGGACTAGGAGGAGCTCACTTTACAGAGAGTCCTGCTTTCCACCTTTTTCAAACAACATGTCAAGAGGACGTGGATATATAGCAATGGTCGCAATGATCTTTTGGGAAATGGAATCCGCTAGAGCAATCTTGGCAAGCCTGTTATTCGCTTTTCGGACAAGCATTTGCCGATGTTTCCAAAACAATAGGACTTCCAATATCTCGACAATTTTTGACAATGATACCATATATTTTGACTTTGTTAGCATTGGTTGGATTTGTAGGAAAATCAAGAGCACCAAAAAGCGTCTGGACTTCCATATGAAAAAAATAAAACTCGATAAGGGGAAATTATGAGAAAAATAATTTTTATATTTATGGTATTTTCTTTAGTCTTTTTTTCAAATTCAGAATTTCCAGGCATTAGATTATTAGTAAATTTTAATCAATGTGACAAAAATGATAGAGAACATTTAGAAACATTGAAAAATGAAAATCAAAAAAATGATTGAAATATACAATAAACTAATTCAAAAAAATTTGATAAAGGTGGAGAAAGTTACTATAAATTAAAAACAAAAAAATTAGTTAGTTCACAAGAAAAACTGGTTAAAAAAACTTTTATGAAGGATTGAAAGATTTGACAAAAAGATGTTTATTTTGTTAATTTATGTGCATCGAACAATTTCGAGTGAGTCTCAGAGGTTAGTTTTATACAACAAAAGAATATTAGAATTAACTGATGAATATAAAAAAATATTTAGATTAAAATAATAATTGAAAAATCTGTTTTCATAGATTGTAAAAATTTGTGAAACAGGCTTTTTTGTGTAAAAAAATTTTTATGGAAGGGAATATAAAAAAATGGTAATATTAGATAATAAAGAATATGATAAAGTCTGGGATATAGTTTATGATAGATTTAATTTTAATCCTAGTGTTGATAAAAAAAGAAATAGCGTTTGAATTTAAAGAACCATATATAGTTTATGATATTAGTTATCATTATGAAAAATCTAGAGGAAATTGAAGGGTTTTGTAGATTGGGGATTTAAAAAAAGAAATTCGGGATAAAAATAACGGAAATTTTTGAAATGTACTAAGGAAAATGGGGAATTGTATGCATTGGATTGGCACCATTCTTGCTTTTAGATATAATCCTCGTATTAAAGATGAGCCCTAAAAATTATAGAAGTTAAAGATGAACGCTACTGGGGTGGCGGGTATACTGCATATTTTTCCAACATATTTTCCAAATGGGGATTACTATTTTTTTATCGATGTTAATTTTAATTTTGGATATTTAGGACATCCTTGGCAACAAAAAGTTTGGATATATGGAAAAATTGATTGAAGAATTTAAAAATCGATTTAGAGGATTTAAGTTAATTGAGGAGAAAAAAATTAGAGAGGAACATTGAAGAAAATGAAAGACAACAAAATAAAGATTACTGGGTTTAGAGAGCATAATTTACAAAAATATTGATATTGAGATCCCAAAGAATGAGTTCGTTGTAATTACTGGGGTTTCTGGGAGTGGGAAGTCTTCGCTTGCGTTTGATACGATTTATTCAGAAGGGCAGAGAAGGTATGTTGAGAGCTTTTGTCGGCTTTATGCGAGAATGTTTATTGGGCAGATGAAGAAACCTGAATTAGATAGTATTGAAGGGCTTTCTCCTGCGATTTCGATTGAACAGAAAAAGTGTGTCAAAAAATCCTCGTTCGACTGTTGGGACTACGACAGAAATTTATGACTATATGCGGCTTTTTGTAGGGCACATATTGGGGAGGCACATTGTCCGATTTGTCATAGAAAAGTGGAAAAACAGTCGATTCAGGAAATTGTCGATAATTTGATGAGTTCTAGGAAAGAAAAAGGATAAAATGATAATTTTGTCGCCAGTTGTGATTGATAAAAAGGGAACTCATAAAAAAATTTGTTTTTGAATTTGCAGAAAAGAGGGTTTCAAAAGAGTTCGAGTGAATGGCGATATTCTTGACTTGAGTGATGAAATTGTTTTTGGATAAGAATAAAAGGCATCATATTGAAGTTGTTGTTGATAGAGTTGTGTTTAAGGCGGATAATAAGGAGTTTTTGAGTCGATTGACAGAGGCGATTGAAAACTGCAGAGTGAGCCTTTTCTGATGGAAAAAAATAATTGTGAATATTAATGGAGAAGATAACAAATTTAGTGAGAATTTTTTTCTTGTCCAGACCATCCAGATGTTGTATTTCCAGATGTTGTACCAAGACTTTTTCATTTAATGCACCTTATGGAGCTTGTGAAGTTTGTAATGGACTTGGTTCAAAGGTCGAAGTGGATGAAAATAAATTAATTGTAGATGAAAAATTTATCAATTAATGAAGGTGGAATTGTTTTTCCAGGAGCGACTACTAAAAAGGGATGGAACTGGGATTTATTCATGGCGATGGCAAAGGCACATAAAAATCAACTTGGATAAAAAGGTTTCTAAATTGACTCGAAAAGAAAAAGATGTGATTTTTATGGAAGTGATAAGCAATTTAAATTTTCTTGGAGCGGAGACAGTTTTAATTTATAATGGAAAAACGAGGATTTGAAGGGATTGTGCATGGAATTGAACGAAGATACAAGGAAACTGCTTCTGAATCGACAAGAGAAGAGATGGAAGCAAAATATATGACAGAGAGAACTTGTAAAACTTGTCACGGGAAAAGACTTAAAGATGTTGTATTACAATAACGGTTAATGATAAGAGCATTATTGACTTGACTGAAGTGAGTGTTGTTGATGCACTTGATTTTTATGAAAAAAATTCAAATCTTTACGGAAAAACAAATGCAGATTGCAAATTTCGAAATTTTGAAGGAAATAAAAGAACGGCTAAAATTTATGATAAATGTTGGGCTTTGATTACTTGAGTCTTGCTAGAATGACGAAAAACGTCGTCTGGTGGAGAATCGCAAAAGAATTAGGCTTTGCAACTCAAATTGGAAGTAGGCTTACTGGCGTGATTTATGTGCTTGACGAACCGAGTATTGGGCTTCATCAAAGGGATAATGACAAGTTACTTGCGACTTTGAAGGATTTGCGTGATATTGGGAATAGTTTGATTGTTGTAGAGCATGATGAGGATACTGATGAGAGAAGCGGATTATCTGATTGACATAGGTCCAGGTGTCGGAATTAATGGAGGAAAGGTTGTAGCACAAGGAACGCCAAAACAAGTTATGAGAAACAAAAATCATTGACAAGCACAATATTTGAACGGAAAAATAAAAATTGAAGTGCCTAAAAAAAGAAGAAAAGCGAGTAAAGAAATTGTTTTGAAAAATGCAAAAGGAAATAATTTGAAAAATGTGACTGCACATATTCCTCTTGAAGTTTTGACGGTCGTGACAGGAGTTTCAGGAAGTGGGAAGTCGACATTGATTAATCAGACATTGTTTCCAGAGCTTCACAACAGGCTAAATAAAGGAAAATTATATCCGCTTGAAAATGGTGGAATAGATGGGATTGAAAACTTGGAAAAAGTGATCGATATTGACCAGTCGCCGATTGGAAGAACGCCGAGATCAAATACTGCGACATATACGAAAATTTTTGATGATATTCGTGATTTATTTGCACAGACAAACAATGCGAAAGTGCGTGGATACACGAAAGGAAGATTTTCATTTAATGTAAAAGGTGGACGATGTGAAGCGTGTAGCGGTGCTCGAATTAATAAAATTGAAATGAATTTCTTGCCAGATGTCTATGTGGAATGTGAAGTTTGTAAAGGAAAACGATACAATCGAGAAACATTGGAAGTTCAGTACAAAGGAAAAAGTATCGCAGATGTGCTAGAAATGACAGTTGAAGAAGCATATGAATTTTTTTCAAAAATATTCCGGCACTTGAGAGAAAAATTGCAAAACATTGATGGATGTAGGAATGAATTACATTCAATTAGGACAACCTGCAACAACTCTTTCGGGAGGAGAAGTCTCAACGGATAAAACTTTGCAACTGAATTATCAAAAAATGTCAAGAGGAAAAACCATTTACATTTTGGACGAACTCTACGACAGGACTTCACTTTGAAGATATCAGAAAATTATTAGAAGTGTTAAACAGATTGGTTGATAAAGGGAATACAGTCTTAGCGATTGAGCATAATTTGGATGTAATTAAGGTTGCGGATCACATTATTGATATAGGGCCTGAAGGTGGTTACAAAGGTGGACAGATTATTGCAGAAGGGACCCTGAAGAAATTGCAGAGAATGAAGGATCTTGGACAGGAAAATTTTTTTGAAGAAGTATTTGAAAAAGATTCTTGATTTAATGGAATTTTGTAGCAAGTGATAAGAGCAAATTTTAGCAAATAGTCAGTGAATAAAAATAAAATTTTGGAGTTAAAAGATAAAACTAATTTGAAAAATATGAAATAATAAATAATATTTTGTATGATTAACTAGAATAGTTTTTAGTCATAAAAGTTTAAAAATATTATTTTTAAGACTATATTATAAAAAGAAAAGGAGAATGGAATTGGTTATGAAAAAGAAATTTGTTTTTAAAATGGCATTAGTTATGATTATAACGGTATTTGGAATAATTTCTTGCGATTTTTTGGCAACAAAACATTGAGAGTGCCAGATTCTATGATTACAAAGGAATTGAACAAGAAATTTCCGATTGAAAAAGAATTTTCTGTCGGGAGAAAGTTGGACTTAAAAGTCCTGTGATGAGTTTTGCGTGAGATAGACTTACTTTACAAATCGATTATGATGTTTCACTTTTGGCAGGAAAAAGCGAAGGGGAAAGTATTTTTGAATAGTCAAGGAAATTTGATCCGAAAACAAATAAGGTATATTTAGTGGATTTGGATGTTACTAAAGTTACTGATGAAAAGGGTAATAAAATAGATGATCTGGTTATGGCAAAAATCATTAAAAGCGCTTATTTCAAATTATTTGGAAACTAATGAAGTCTATACTTATGATGATGACAAAAAGTTAAAGTAAAAAAATATGTTTATAAAAAGATGGAAAATTATTTGTTCAAACTTAATAAAATATTTTAAATTACGGCAAAGTTTTCGGTTTTTGCTGTTTTTGTTGAAAAACGAAAAATTTTTGGTAAGATAATATTTAGTGTGAATTGAGAATATTTTTTTGAAAGGAAAGTAAAAGTTGGAAGGAATATTTGACAGATTGAGAAAATTAACTGCTTTTGTCTATTGTGAATAGGGGAGTTGAGTATTTTAATAAGCAAAAAGTAAAATTAATGCCGCTTTATGAAAAAAAGATGATAAAATAGTGGTGAATCACAAGTTGATGGAAATTATAGAAATGCCTACAATGTTAATATAACTTATTTTTTTATGAAGATGGAAAGCCAGATAACAGAATTATATATACCGTGGACTGTCCTAACTTTAAAGAGACAAAAAGCCTTTGCAAGCATATTATTGCAACTGGGATGGTCATGGATGATGAAGTTATAGCTGGAAATATTTATTTTAAGGAAAATAGGAATTTAAAAAGAGAAAAAGAAGGTAAGAATAGCAGTAATCATATAAAAAAATTGCAGAAGATGGAGTGTATGATGAAATTCTTAGAGAAGATGAAAAATTTTAGGAAAAAAGAAGAAAAATACTTATGAGAAGATTGAAGGAAAAAGAAATTAAAGAGTTTAGGGAAAAACTGGAAAAATTAAAAAGAATTGATAAAACTAAGATTTCATATTCAGAAAAACGAGTATAGCTGGCACTTGAAATAGAGCAATTATCATCTACAGTATCAACGTTGAGAGTAAAGGCAGGAGAAAAAAAGTTTAAATTATATAAAGGATTTAGAATCTTTTGTTTATTCAGTAGAAAATGAGCAGTTTTATGAAATTACTCAAAAATATTTATAATCCAGATTTGCATTATTTTAATGAAATAGATAAAAAAAGTGATAAAAAAATCTTGGCAACTATTTTAAGAAAAATGAATTTGAATGAATTTTAATAATAATAATAATTATTATTATGGAAAGCCACAAAGGTGAAATAATGAATCCAATGTCGGGCAGAACAGATATTTTTCACCATAGAAAAATAAAAAAAGACAATAAGATCTGGCTAGTAAGACAATTTATGTGACTGGAGAATACGAGCCAATATTTGCATTTCAAAAAGATGAGAATGGAAATAAAAAAATAATTATAAGAAATTTTACAGTTTTATCACCAACAAGTCGTTATTTTACTTTAAAAAATGGTGTGTCAAATATTGAAAAATTTCATAAAATGAGTGATGCAGAGTGGGAAATAATGAATACTCTTACAGATGGAACTAGAAAAGGGACAGAATATCTGGAATGAAATGTCAGGAAAATTTCGCTTTGATGAAATAAAGGAAGTGCTATCAAAATATGAAATTCCAATTGCTAAGGTTACGGAAAATTATGGAACGGTAAATATTTTTGTAGAGGAAGGCAATGGGAAAAATAAACTTCAAGTAACGATTTCCTGCCTTGAGGAAAGTATTAGGACAGATGATGGCTATTTTATTCCTAAAAATAAAAACTTCAAAGGAAATTTCTGAAGATTTTTCAAAAAAATATGCAGATGCTCAGATTATTGAGTTAGAGTATAGAATGTGATGTTGGATTTAGGGCAAAAGCAGTTAAAGTCGGATGACATTGTACTAGTGATTGATAGAAATGAATTTTTAGCAATGGTCGATATTATTGATGAAAAAAATATTCAGAAAAAGGTGAATATTAATGTGAGTGATAAAATAAAAAGTTCGTAAAATTGGTGTGATATTAATATAAGATCTGTTGAAAATGAACTTTTTAGTGTAAATTTCAATATTGAGGGAATTGATGAGAAGGATGTTGAAACAGTTCTGGAATCAGTAAGAAATGAAGAGAAATTTGTGACATTGTCAAGCGTGAACTTGTAAAATTGCCAATAGGAGCACTGAAGAAAATGGTTGAATCGTTGATGCAATGAACGATTTGAGAATCAGCGAAAATAAAATTTCTAAAATAAAGGCATTGCGACTGCACAGGTTTCTAGCAGTATTAACAAGGAATTGAATGAAATTGAGGAATTTAAGCAAACTTTTTCAGAAAAATAAAAACGTGAAAAATAAAGAGCCATCAAACATAAAGGTAAAACTATTTCCATATCGAGAATTGGGTTTAATTGGCTTTAAAAAAATATGTATGATATTGGATTTGGCGGAATTTTTTGACGGATGATATGGGACTTGGGAAAACTTTTGCAGGCGATTTCGCTTATTTTCGGAAATTCAAACTGGAAAATGAGGGTTTGCTTGGAATAATTATTGTTCCGACTTCGCTTTTTACATAACTGGAAGGAGGAGTTTTATAAATTTTTCGGATATAAAGCCGATTCTTGTAGAAGGAAAATGTCAAACAAGGAAAGAATTGATTGAAAAACTGAAAGAGGAATTTTGATAACGACTTATCAAACTTTTTAGAAATGATGTGAAAAATTATAACGATAAGAAATTTGATGTGGCGATATTGGATGAAGCACAAAATATAAAAAAATGTATCTTCTCTTGTAAAAAGCGACAAGTAAGTTAAAAAGCACTGTAAACTTTGCTTTGACAGGTACTCCAATTGAAAAACAAAGATTATGGAACTTTGGTCGATTTTTGACTTTATTTTGCCTGGTTATCTTGATAATATAACAAAATTTAGAAAAATATAAAAAAATTCCTTAAATAATCCAGATTCAAAAATATTTAATTTGAAAAATATCGTTTCTCCATTTATTCTGCGAAGAACAAAATGAAGTGTGACAGAATTACCTGAAAAAGTTGAAAATAATATGATTGTAGAATTGAGCAAAGAGCAGAAAAAGCTATATATGGCTTATGTTAAAAGGGCGAAAAAGGAGCCTTAGGGGATTTAACAAGGAGGAAAATAACAATCTAAAAGTTCTGGCAATTTTGACAAAAATTACGGCAAATTTGCAATTCTCCACAATTATTTGATGAGAATTATACTGGTGAAGTTACTAAAATTGAATTATTGAGGGAAATGATACCAGATATTTTTAGAAAATGGTCATAGAATGATTATTTTTCACAATTTTTAGGAACATTGGAGGAAATAAAGGAGGAATTGAAAAAGGAAAACGTAGAATATTTTTTACATTGATGGAAGCGTAAAGTCCAAAGAACGAATGGAAATTTCTAAAAATTCAATTCAGGCGAAGGGCAAGTTGTCTTAATTTCGCTAAAAATTTTCGGAGGAACAGGACTGAATTTAATTGGAGCAGATGTCGTAATTCACTATGATCCATGGTGGAATTTCTGTACTGGAAAATCAGGCAAGTTGATAGAGCCTACAGAATTGGTCAGAAAAAGAGTGTTCAAGTTATTGTCTTTATAACTGAAGGAACAATTGAGGAAAAATAATAAAAAATTCAGGAGAATAAGCGGGCTTTTGAGGAAAAATATCTTAGGGAAAGATAGCGCAAAATAATAAGGATTCAAAAAGAGATTTTTGAGATGGATGAGAAGGAATTGATGGAGTCTTTTGAGTTTTTGAAAAATAATTTGTTTAATAAAATATAATTTCTTATAATGTTGACAATTCTGAGAAAAAGTGATATACTAGTTAAGTCATACTAGCTGGGAGTTAGTGGCCCTGTATCTACAACCCGCTTTTAGTGAGAGGCGATGTCAAATTTGAGGAAGTTTTAGTGTCAACGTCTTATTTCAAGAGTGTTGAGAAAATAGTCCCATATTGTAGAGAGTTAGCGAAACGTGTCAGGTCGGGAACGAAGCAGACTAAGTTAATTTCTTTAGGTTTATGGGGCAAATTGCTTTTTGAGTCTTTTGACTTAAGAAACGGATGGTAGAACCTTTTCGAGAGTTTGACGTATGACTTTTATAACTACAGACGGAGGTTTCAATGAAAGTAGTCGAGTGGGATAAAAAAGGAATATTGGTAATATTTTAATAGACATATTGGAGGCAGATCCAAAATTTTTCTTTTAATAAGAAAAAGGAAGATATATTTTTATGCAATAATGAAGATTTATACGGTTATGCAGTTCTTAGTTTTAGGTAATATTGCGGAACTGAAAAAAATATTTATTTTACCGAAATTGAGAAATAATGGATATGGGACGTTGAAACATATGATTAATTGGCTTACAAATAGAAATTTTTGATTCACTAATCGTAACTAATCATAAAAAAATGAATAATTTTCTTGAAAAACAACTGGGTTTATAAGAACACAAGACGGATATATCTTGAATAATTTAAGAGAAGGAAAAAGCAGGAAGAAAATATGCTTTTTATTTCAAAATTTGCAATTTGTGTAAATATTATTTTAAACTTTTTTAAAAATTGCACTGGAAAGATTTTTCAAGATGTCGCTACTTTCAGACGGGTTAAATTCATTTTCAGATTTGATTACAAATATTTTAGTTATTGTAGGATTAAAAGTTGGAAGCAATCCTGAAGATAAAGAGCATCCTTTGGGCATGGAAAGATAGAGTCGCTTTTTAGTGTGATAATTGGGACATTTGATAATGATAATGCTTTTTGAGTTCGATAAAGGATAATTTTTCAAAAATTGACATCTCTTAGCAGTGAAAGTAATTTTGAAGATTACAGTTATTCCAATAATTGTAACAATTTTAGCGATATTAATAAAAAAATATTTCAATTGTCTTTTTATGAGGGTAAAAATATAATAATTCATTAATAAATTCGTTAGCTTATAGATTATAATTCAGATATTGTAATTTCTGTTTCTGTTTTTAGCCGGACTGTTTTTATCAAGGATCTCATCCTGTATTTGACACAATTGTAGGATTTATCGAGTCAATCTATATTATAAAAAGTAGTTATGAGCCTAATAAAGGAAAATTCATTAATATTGCTGGATTCACAAGATGATGAATTAATCGAAAAATACGTTCTGAAATATTGCAGTTTAAAGAAATTGAAAATGCACATGACTTTAGAATGACTACTTTGGGAAGGATATTTATGTGTTTGCAGATGTAAGAATGGATAAAAATAAGACTATTGAAGAGGCACATGAAGTTACAAATAGGATTTCAAAAATTAAGCATAAATATAAAAATGTAAAAGAGAGTGTCGATTCATATTGAGCCTATGTACTGAAGATGATTAAGTTTGTTGGAATAAAAACTGTACTTATCGTATTTTTAGACTTTTACAAATGACTATAATATAAAAATATAAAGGAGATATAGTAAATGATAGAAAAAAATAAAAACATGAGAAATACAAGATTTTTAAAAAGAAATATTATTGAAGATCTCTGATTTTACAAAAGGAAACAATGTTTATTCTGACTTGTGCAATGATTATAGCGTCAATAGGGTTAAATACAAACTCTGTTGCAGTAATTATTGGAGCAATGTTGATTTCGCCACTAATGTCACCAATTCAGTCGCTAGGATTGGGATTATCAAATGGAAATTTAAAAAGAGTTTATGAATCACTTTTTTAGATTGGGAATTTTTATATTAATAAGTGTAGTAAGTTCCACTTTTTATTTTTTTAGTAAGCCCTATAAATGATGCAACACCACAGATACTAGCAAGAACTTATCCTACTTTTATGGGACGTTTTAATCGCAATTTTTGGTGGAATTGCAGGAGTAATTGGAAAAACAAAAAGAAGATGGTGGAAATGTAGTTCCTGGAGTAGTTTATTGCAACAAAGATTAATGCCGCCTTTGTGTGTAGTAGGATTTGGGATTGCTCATGGAAATCCGAAAAATTTTTTTCTTGGAGCAGGATATTTGTTTATAATAAATGTATTTTTATAATGATAGCAACATTAGTTGGCTTTGATAGTTTATTCTGGAAATATTTTTGAAGCAAGAAATAAAATTTCAATAAAAACAAATAATATTTTTATATAGGAAGTTTAATCATAATTATTCCAAGTATATATACAAAGAACAACTTTAGTTCAAGATACAGAGAGAAAATTCATTAAAAATTTATTTCAAAGGAATTAAATAATCATTATGTTTTTGATAATTCTGTTAATAAAAAGATAAAACTGTTACTTTTAAAAAAATTGTAGGAGAGGCTTTTAAAAACAGGATATTGAAAAATTAGAAAAACTGAAAAATATAAATTGAAAAACTACAAATTAAAAATACAAAAGAGTTATCAAATGAAAAATATTTGACAAAGACAGGACTTATCAAAATATTTAAAATGAAGAAAAAAACAAAAGAAAATACAGAAAGCGTTGCATTACCAAGTAAAAAATGAAGATCAGGCAATTTTGGAAAGTGATTTAAAAACTGTTGAAAAACGTTTTGTATAAAAATTTTTTTCAAATAGCATTAGTGGAGTTAAAATTGGGAAACTGATAGATACAAATAATAATGAAAAACTTTGTTGTTTTAGTTATTGGAAATGAAACAATGACAGATGAAATCGTCGAAAAATAAAAAAATCTTGAGTTTAATACTGAGAAAAAAATATGAAATTATTATTGAAAAATAAGCAAGAGAAAGTTAATGCAATATCTAAAGAAAATCAAAAATAAATTTTTGAAAAAAAGTAAAATAATAGAAATTCAATAAAAAGTTAGAAAAATAATAAAAATCTTGTGAATAAATGGAAAAATAGATTAAAGCCTTGACAAATAACTTTTTAGATTTATTATAATAGTTTGTATAATGTAAAAATTATAAGTTTTATAATTCTTTTTTACAATGTTAGATTGAAGTATTAATAATATAAAATTTGAAAAGGAGTCGATAAATAATGGCGTACCTAAGAAAAGAACTTCAAAAGCAAAAAGAAATATGAGAAGATCACATGATTCAATTAAAGCCCAAATATTATTGTAGTAGTTCGACGGATCAATTAGAAGACCACACAGATTAAACTTAGAAACAGGAGTTTACAGAGGTAGACAAGCATAGTAATGAAGTTTTGATGGAAGTTGAATAGTTTTTTCAAAAGCAGGATTTATGTCTTGCTGATTTTTAATTTGATAATTTTTTCGTTTTGCAGTTGTATTTTTAAGTTTTTGTGATAGACTTTAGTAGAATAATTTTTAAATTTGAAAAATATAAATGGGAAAAATAAAAATAAATCTGAGGTCGAGATATGAAAGTTGGGATTTTAGAACAGGATCTTATGTGCCTGAAAAGATAATGACAAATGATGATTTGGCAAGGATTGTGGATACAAATGATGAATGGATAACAGTTAGAACTGGTATCAAGGAAAGAAGAATTGCAGATGAAAATGAAGTTTACATCTGATTTGGCATTTAGAGTCGCGAAAAAGCAATTGAAGATGCGGGAATAGATAAAAATGAGATTGACTTAGTTATTGTTGCAACAATGACCCAGATTATGGGACACCATCAACTGCGGCATTAGTTCAGGATAAATTGGGAATAAATGTCACCGCATTTGGATTTAGGTGCAGCTTTTGTACAGGATTTGTTTATGCCTATTCACCGGACATATTTTTATTAGTACTGGACTTTATAAAAAGTGCTTGTTATTGGGGCAGAAACAATGTCAAGAGTAGTTGACTGGACAGACAGGGAACTTGTATCCTGTTTGGAGATGGTGCAGGAGTTCAGCAGTTGGAGAAGTGGAAAATGGAGGATATTTGGCAAGCCATCTTGTAGTCGATGGTTCTGGAGCAAGTGAACTTTTAGTGCCTGCCGGTGGAACTAAAGAGCCTGTATCAAAGGAAAAAAATTGAAAGCAAGGATATTTACTTGAAAAATGAATGGAAGAGAGATATTTAAATTTGCAGTAAGAGTATTTCCAGAAACAGTTGAAAATGTCGGAACAGGCTAAAATTACTGCAGATGATGTTGATTTATTTATTCCGCATCACAAATATTAGAATTATTGAGTCGATTGCAAAACGATTTAGCGAAACTGCTAGATAAGTTTTTTTGTAAATTTGAATAAATATGGAAATACTTCAGGGATCAATTCCGATAAACTTTTGATGAGAGCGATAAAGGAAGGAAAACTTAAAAAAGGAGATAAGTTTGTTGCTACTGGATTTGGTGGAGGACTGACTTATGGTTCGATTATGGTTGAAATTTCAAAATAATAATTTATAAATATATGATTATTGTTAAAAACTTGTAATTTTTAAAAATTTCAGAGTATAATGTAATAGAGAATATTTAAAAACTAGATTTATTAGGTTTACTTTATAAATTTAGAAATATAATAAAATATTATAAGTTAAAAAAATTTTTAAATTTTTTTATAAAAATAAAGTAATAAAATTCGAGTAATTTATTATTCTGAAATTATAAATGGTAACTTAAATAGAAATTTCTGAATGTAAAAATAAAAATTTTTAAATATTAGGAGGAAAAAGTTATGAATTCAAAAATATTTTGGGGGATTAGTAATTGTAGTTTTTAAGTTTATTTAAGTTTATACCCGAAGATATTATGAAGTACATTGTAAATTATCAGGTAGTAATGATTCTTGGGGGCTTATTTTTTGGTTAAAAAGAAAAACATGGATGGATTTTTCTTTGTATAGGTGTATATTTGTACATCACTAACTATGTATGGGAAAAATTTGCCGCTATTTATGGTTCCATTGATTTTAGGATTAGTTGTTATTGGATTTGGTGTAAAAGAACTTGTTGACAAGAATCACTCGACTAAGTTCAGTAATAAAAATGCTAAAGAATCAAAGGAAGAAGTAGTTGAAGCAGAAGAAGAAAAATAGTTTTTCAATTAAAAATTTTTGAGTATTAAAAACTAGAAAAATTAAGAGGAGAGTTCATATGGCAAAATTGCTTTTTGTATTTCCAGGACAAGGGACACAGTATGTCTGAATGGGTAAAAAGTTATATGATGAAGTAAATGATGAAGATAAAAATAATTGATAAGATTTTTGAAAATAATGAGGATGTGAAAAGGTTATTTTTGAAGGACAGATGAAGAAATAAAAATACAAATACATGCACTACCTGCAATTGCGCTATTTTCAGTTGTCTTAACAAAATTATTAAAGGAAAAGGGAATAAATGCAGATTTTGTACATGGACACAGTTTAGGAGAATACAGTTCATTATATGTCCTGGAGTTTTGAAATGAAAATTGATACATTAAAAATTAATTTCAAAAAGAGGGGAAACTGCGAGCAATGCTAATATTAGTGGTGGAATGGTCGCAATATTGGGACTTAGTGCAACAGATGTTGAAAATATCTGTCAATGAAATTGATGGGACTGTGGAAGCAGTAAATTATAACGAACCAAAGCAGACTGTTATCGTCTGGAGAAAAAGAAGTAATTGAAAAATCTTGACTTATTTAAGGAAAAAGGTGCAAGAAGAGCATTGCTGCTAGCGGTTTCAGGGCCTTTCCATTCATCATTAATGAAACCTGTTGCTGAAATTTTGAAAAAGGAATTTGAAAATTATACTTGAGCGATCCAAACGAACTCAATTATTGCAAATACTAGCAAAGATATTTTGACTTCAAATCAAGATATTAAGAATGAATTGTACACCAAACATTTGGTCCAGTAAAATGGGTTGACACAACAAATAAACTAGTAAAATGGAGTTACAAAAGATTTATGAAATTGGACCTGGAAAAAGTATTGGCAGGATTGATTAAGAAAATTAATAAGGAAATTGAAGTTATTAATATTGAAAAATGTTGAAAATTTATCAAACTTAGTTGACTAATAAAATACTTTTTCTTTTAGAAAAACTTTGTTTTTGTAAATATATGAAAATCTTAAAAATACAAAAAGTATGAAAAAGACTGGCTTAGAAGTGAATTTCTGGGTTCAGTCTTTTTATTTATAAGGAAATTAAGTTCATATTTTTTTATATAAAAACTAGAATTTATAGATTTATTTAAAAAAATATTTTTAATTTTTAATATTGACTTTTATTAAAAATATAGTATAAATTTATTAAATAAAAATTAATTAAAAAGGAGATTAATTATGGGTGAGGTTATAAAAAGGAAAAAGTAAAATTGAAAAAGATGAAAAGAAGGGAGGCAAGTAGAAAAATTAAAGGAAAGAGAAAAAGGGTTTACACTTGTGGAAGTGATTTTTAGTAGTGGCGATCATTACGATAATATCGGCGATTGCAGTGCCACAGGTTGGGAAAGCATTTGAATAAAAGTACAGAAGCAAGGGCGATCAGGGGTTGCGGTTTTTCAATGAACAGTCGACAACTTTCTGGAGTATTGATCATGGAGGAGATTCGCCTAAAAACTTGCAAGATATTTTGACAGAGCATGGAAATCTAAATAAACTTGGGATTAATGATAGCAATGGAAAAATTTAAAATTGGAAATATTGAAGGAAATGTAGTTTATCAGGATGGAGAGGTTTTGCTAAGGTTGTCTGGGAAGTAAGGCATTTGAGGGGAAAGAAATTAGGAAGTGATGAATTGGGAAATAGTAAATAGCGTAATTGAAGTTGTAAAATATTGTATTTTTGCAGAATAATTTGGGTTGATGTAAAAAGAATAATTCCTGAAGAAAGTGCCGTTATTTTACTTATTTTAGGACTAATAACAGCAGTTCAAAATGACAATTTGGAAAAAGTATTATTTGGGAATTTGTGCCTATTCAATGCTGATGATTGTACTTTATATTTTTAGAGGATTATTTTGAAAAATGTTAATCGGCTTTTGGAGATGTATTGATGATGGGATTGAGGGCTTCTGGGATATTTTTGAAATAGAAAAAGTGTTAAATTTTTATATGATTTTTGTATATTTTTCAGGGATTATTGCTATTTTATTTTTGAAAAATGGAAAAATATGAGTATATTCCATTTGCACCCGTTTATTGTTATAAAGTTATATATTTTTAGAATTTTTAGTAAAAGTTAGAAAATATGAAGAAAAATAAGGGAGAAACGTTAATTGAGAGTCTTATTTCAATGTTTTTGTTACAGTTGCAATTATTCCAGTTTCAAATTTATTTTTGAAAAACATTTCTAGACAGATGTGAAGGTGGATGATTTGAATATGTAATATGAAAACATGATTGAAAATAATAAAGGGAAAAATATGAGGAAATATTGAATTTTAGTGGAAAAATATGAAATTTCAAAAGCAGATGATTTTTATAATAGATTTGCAGTTGAGTATCAGATTTTAAAAATTTTTGAACAAAAGAAAGATAAAAAGGGAAAAAAATTCAAGAGGATAAGATAAATGTGGAAAAAGAGGACAGATGGGTATTTTATAAATGAAACTCAGAGAGAGAATATATTTTTGAAATAAATGTTGATAAAATAAAGGATTATTACTTTCCTGATTTTGATAAAATAGTTAATTATAAAATATAAGGGGATAATGATTGGGAAAATAAAAATATGGGTATTTGTCGGTGGAAATATTAATAAGCATGTTTATATTTTCTGTGCTTGTATTTGTGATTTCTGTATTTCTGAAGCGGATGGTTATTATGGAAAAGGCTAAGAAGGACAAGCAGAAAATATATGATAAAATGTATTTTTCTGATGGATAAAATTGTTTTGGATATAAGAATAGAGATATTCAGAAGTTTTTCTATGAAGGGAAAAATAATAATATTTTTTGTCAGGAAAATTTTCATAATTTTTAAATTGAATGAAATTTTTATAAGATTGAATATGATAAAGGAAAAACTTTTTGTTTCAGATGTCGAAAAATAATGGAAAATTTGGAAGTAAGGTGGAAGTAGGGAAAATTTGATGAAGCAAAGTTTGAAAAAGGTGGGGAAATTAGTCGATTATTCGATTAAAGGAAAATAATAAAGAAGATGTCAGGGTCAGAAAATTTAGTATAAATTGAGGTTTTGGATAATGAAAAATAGATATTTTAACGGGATGAGAAATAGAAAATTGGATAGGGAAAATTAAACTAAATAGAAATAAAAGGGGCAAGTTTAGTTTATGTTTTAGTAATTTTATCAATAATTTCGGCATTTTCAATTAATTTTGTCTATTATATGCAGAGAGAAGAAGGATATGGTATTTTTGAAAAGCCGTAAGGAAAGCAGGGTAGAGAAAAAGTTTTTAGTTCAGAAGGAAAAATCAGAATGTGGAAAGAATTTTTGAAAGTGGGATTACTTTTGATGGAAATTTTAATTTTGCTGGAGAAGAAGGAGCGGTATTTTTGACAGTGTTTTGAAAAAGATGGACAAAATATTGAATTGAAAAACTTGATATTTTTGGGAAAAGATATTGAAAGTATTGAAATTACAGGATTAAGTCTATAAGTGATGAAAGTGATAATGAATATTCGTTGCCGCTTGAGGAAAAATAAGGTTTATAGTGATTTGAAAGTTATTTTTGGAAGGAAAAATTTTAGGAGAAGAGCTTTTATTTTGTGAAAAAGTTGGGTTTTAAGAGAGTGAGCTCAGCTGGAAGTGGAGATGAGAGTTCTGGAATCAGAATTTTTTTATAAATGATTAAACTAGTAAAGGGGAGTGATGGAAGAAAAAAATAAAAATATATATAAGAAATAAAAATAAAATTTATATATTTTTAATGATGAAATATATTTTTTTGAAAATCAGGAATTGGAAATGGCTTTGGAGTCGTTTTTGAGGAAAATAACGTTGATGTAAAACTGGGTCATAATTTTGCATTATTCGTATTTTTGTTTGATAATTTTTGATGGAAATGTGGAAGAAACTGGGTAGGGAAAATCATATTGAAGATTCAGGACTGTAAAAATTTGAAAAATATTTCGAAATTTTAAAGCAAAAATTAATTTTGTAAAAAGGAAAATGGTTATAAATCATTTGGAAAAATCAGTTTTTAGATATTTATTTGGATAAAAAGGAAATTGTTAGGATAAAAACTGCTTTGAAAAAAAGTATTCGGCAGTAATTTCAGAATTAAAAAGTGGATTTTGAGGTCATGTTTATAATTATTATAAGGATGGAAATTTTTGAAGTAAGTCAGAATAATGATTTTTGAGAATGAAAAAGTTTCTTTTTGAAAATGAAGAAAAATTTTCTCAGGATGTTCATGAAAATACTGAAGAGATCTAAAAATGGAAATTTTTGGAAATGAAGATGCTCGATGAAACTCAAGAAATAGAAATTATTGAAAAATACGGATAGCAATAGAAATTTTTGATGAGATAGAGGAAATTGATGTAAATGAGGAGTCTTTGGAAAATAGTAATTATTTAGAGAATGAAAATGGTAAAATTGAAATTTTGCACTGGGGAAGAAAAATAGTCTTAGAATTTTGATTGAGGATGGGAAAATTATTGAGATTGAAAAATTGAATTGAAAAATTGAAGATGTAGATGATGTTGAAAAATTTTGATTTTGAGAATGCGACAGTTGTTAGAGATGGAGAAAAACGATGGAAAGTTATATTTGCAGGGCAGAACTTTCAGATAGCCTTGATTTTGTGAAGAAAACAGCTATTTTGATAGGGAAAGTGTGAAAAAATATAAAAATTTTAGATGTTGTTATTCGGAATTCTTATATTTGCATATTTCTTGATTTATAATTCAATTCCGCTTCAGAAAAACTGTGGAAAAATGAAGTTATTCAGAGGAGATAAAAGTCGTCGGAGAAGGATTACTTGAAAAGAAAGGTCGAGGAAAATTCCTGATTATTCAAAGGAACTTGCGACTCTTCGTGAGATTGATGGCGGGATATGGGGAGTATTATTCAGTTATAAAATTTTTAGTTGAAAAATAGCAAAAATGGGATTGATTATACGAAAAATTAATTATGAAAAAGGCAAAATGGATTGTGCAGGGGGAAATGGAAAATTTTAACAATTTTGAGAGACTTGAGAATAATATTTTAAGAAGGTATCCAAATTCTGAATTGGGATATTTGAAGGATAATGACTACGGCAACGGTTTTTGAATATGTGATTGAGCCATTTCAAAATTAAAAATAATAGGAAGAGAAAAATGATAAAATTAAATTTTAAGATAATAATATTTATAGTTGGAATTGTTTTTATGTCTGATGAGTATTAATAAAAAGTATGGGAAGTATAAGGAAATTTTTGAATAATAGAAAAATTTTAATTGAAAATAAAAAGGAATCTGGAAAGTAAAATTGTGAATGTGGTGGAAAAGCAAAAATGCCGAAAGAAGTAAAATTATGGGAGAATATAACGAGATAATAGCAATTACAGAGAAATTATCGTTTTTATCCATAAAAATGAATCGGAATTTAAGAAGATGATTTATGTATTTTTCACATGATAGCGGACTGAAAAATGAAGGAAATTTCAAAGTCTGAGAATGTATGGGAAAGAAATGGGTATAGGCTTAAATATATTCATTTTACAGTATATGGAAGTTTGAATGATTTTCGGGAAATTTGTTTATTTTGTGAATAAAAGCAGAAAATATATTGATACGTCTAAAATGTTTATGGAACTTACTAGTGATGGGTTCAAAATCTCGTGGATTTATAGAGAAAGTTGAAGATAGAAGCAAAATTAGTATTTAATGGCAATTTTATTGCAAAAATGTAGAAGTTGAATTAATGAAAAGGAACAATTTATTGTTAAAAATTATAAAGACAAAAGGATCAAAAATTGAAAAAGGGGGATTGCAATTTTGATGGAAAAAGAAGAAATTTAAGTTTATGACCGCTTTAATTTTGTTTTTATTTTTCAGGAAATAATATTTTTGGGGCAAAAAGTACGACTATGTTAATAAAAAGCGATGTGGAAAATGCTATATTTATTTATGAAGTTCCAAAGAGAGTGCAGACTGATAATAAAAAGACAAATGATGGGAATAAAGCCAAAAATAATAGTAAGCAAGGTAGTAAAAATAGTCAGGATGGGCATAAAAATAATAATTCTGTCAATAAAAAGGAAGAAGATAAAAATAAAGGGAATAGTCAGAATCAAAAGCTAAAAATCAGGTACGAAAGAGACTGTAAAGGAAATAAAAAGAAAAACTGGGGAAGTTGATTTAGAATATATGAAATGGGAAGGATATTACGGAAGCACTCTAATGGATTCTTTGGATTTGAAGTGATTGGAATTGACAATAAGGTTATTTTAGTGGGATGAGAATAAAATTGAGGAGATGAAAAAGATTATAAAGTCGCTAGATAAGGAAAAGGAGCAGGTTATAATAAAAGGGACTATAATTGATACAAGTTCTAATTTATTTGAAAGGTTTGGAATTGATTGAGCATAAATAGTGATAATGCAGAGTGCGAATAAAAGATAATTTGTGGCAAAATTTTTGAATGGAGAGGTTTCGATTGCACTCAATTTTTCTAAAGGCAGGGGAAATTTTTAGGAATAGATTTTAATTTACTGAAGGAAAATGGGGATATAAGGATTGAGGCTATGCCGACACTTATGATTATGGAAAACGAAGAGGAGAATTGAAGGTTACAGAAGAGGTCCTTGTTGGAGAAAAGAAAACTACGAAGAATGATACTGAATATGTAGAGCCGATTTTTTTCTGGAAGGGGATTGTTTTTAAAAATAAATCCTGAAATTAGAGAATTAATGGAGTGAAGAAAAATTTTTGCTTAAAAATTGATACGGAAATAAGCAATTTTAGATTGACTTCAGTTATAATGCTTCTTCTGGCGCTAAGCAGAAAAATCAGACCAAGACAACGATTACACTGAATAATGGCGGTTCAACTTTTATTGGAGGATTAAAAAGCAGGATGTAAGCAAGGAAACGATAAGAAGAGTTCCAGTTTTGTCCAAAAATTCCTATAATTGGTCCATTGTTTAAATATCGCAGAAATAATAGGGAAGTAAGGGATATTTATATTGAAATTGAAGCAATTATACAGTGATAAAAACTTAATGGATAAAAATAATTTTTAGATTTTTAATACCTATAAAAATTTACAAATTATACTGGAAATTTCAAAAATGTAGTATAATATTAAGTAAAGGCCATGAATTAAAAATAATTTTTAAAATAAAATTTTAGTTAGGGAAAGGAAAAAGATGGTTTCAATTCAAAGGATTGAAGAGATAATAAAAAGTTTAGCAGTGTTAAAATAAATTGCGTATTAAGCGATATGATGCTAGATGAGTATTTGATTGGAAAAAGTAAATAAATTTCCACTGAAGCACTGTTCCGATTGTAAATATAGAAAAGGAAAGATTTTAGTATTAGGAGGAGTCTCTCTGAATGTGGCAAATAATTTAACTTCGCTTGAAGGAAAGTTTTTGTTTATGGAGTTATTGGAAATGATGCGAACGGAGAAAAGTTTGTTAAGGAGCCTTTGAGAATAAAGATGTAAATTTGATGAATTGTGAAGGATGGAACACGTCCAACAATCATTAAAAAGTAGAGTTTTATCTCAAGACAGCGAGTTGCTTTAGATTAGATTGGGAAAAAGATACTGATATTTCAGAAGAAATTCAAAAACTGCACTTTTTGGAAAAATTTTTGAAAAATATCGAAAAATATTGATGCGGTATTGCTTTCAGATTATAATAAAGGATTGCTTACAAGCATTTATCTAAAAAGTAATTGAAATAGTAAAAACATAATAAAAAGGATAATGGTTGATCCAAAACCGCAAAATTTTAAAAATTATGTTGGAGCAACTTAATGACCCAAATAGAAAAAGAAATTTTAGATTATTTTTGGAATGAAAAAGTTTACAAGTGAAGAGCAGATTGTCGATGGCACAGTTAAAAAGATGAACTTAAATTAGACGACGTTGTGCTTACTCGAAGTGAAGAGGGAGTTTCGTTATTTAAGACCAACATAAAGAATACCAACCGTGGCACGGGAAGTTTATGATGTAACAGGAGCTCGGAGATACCTTTTATATCAACGTTCTTACTTTTCAATATGTGTCGAGCGTGATTTGATATGATGTCGTACTGCAAATATGGCATCTGAATGAGTGGCAAAAATAGGAACAAATTTACTGCAACACAAGATGAAATATTGGAATTTTTACAAGGATAATGACAATATTTTTGATATAAAAATTGTTTTATTATTATTAAAATAAAAATACAATAGATAAAAATATAAAAAGAGAGAAGTGAAATTATGGCATATATTGCAAGAGTTGAAGCTCGGAGGAACAAAAATTTATATGGATTGGGGACTGAAGATGGGAAAATTATTGACAGAGTAAGTATTCCAACTACAACACCTGAAGAAACTATGATCAAGTCATTGAATATTTTAAAGATAAGGAATTTGATGTAATGGGAGTTGGAAGTTTTGGACCGATTGATCCTGTAAAAGGTTCTAAAACTTATGGGTATATTACAAAAACTCCAAAAACCTTACTGGAGTGATTATAATTTGATCGGAGAATTGAAAAATATTATGATGTTCTGATGGAATTTGATACAGATGTAAATGGTGCGGCTTCTTGCAGGAAAGGCTCGTGGGGTCTGGAGAAAATCTTAAAAATGTTATGTACATTACAGTAGGAACTGGAATTGATTTCGGAGCGGTTGTTGATGGGAAAATGCTTCAAGGATTGACTCATCCTGAAATGACATATATTTTGAAAAAGACATAAGGATGATAAATTTGAAGGAAGATGTCCTTTCCATAAAGATTGTATGGAAGGAATGGCGAGAGGTCCTGCGATAGAAGACAGATGGGGTAGGATTTGATCTTGGTCGATAGAGATGAGTTTGGGATATGGAGGCATATTATTTTGGCTCTAGTGTCAGGTAAACTATATTCTGATTTTATCACCACAAAAGGTAATTATGGGTGGAGGAGTTATGAAACACATTGCTCCATTAATTAGAAAATATAGTCAGAATTTTTAAACGGCTATGTTCAAAAAGAAGAAATTTTGGAAAAATTGATGATTTTATTGTTTATCCAGGGCTTGAGATGAAGTGATGGATCTGTTGTTTGATTGCATTAGGAAAAAGTTGCATTGAAAACAAAGCAAAAATAATAATTGGAATTATAATTAATCATAGGGGGATTTAATTAAAATGAAGAATATTATAAAGAATAAGGAAAAGTAAAATAAGTGAAAAAGACTTGTGCAGTCTTTTTACTAAAAAGTGTGTATTATTTGTTAAATGGCAAGATTTCGCTAATTGATACACTTGGGATTGTCGCACAGAATTATGATGGGGATTTGAAAAGCGGATGAATTCGTACAAAACAAAGAAATTGAAAAGGGAGTTTCGCTTCACAGGGCTTTTTCTAAGATTACTGCAAATAGGGAATTTGTGGAAAATGGTAAGTAAAATTGTGAGAGACATGAAATCAAAGAAGTTTTGAGAATTTATAAAGGAAAAGTATGAATTTAATCAGAAAATAAAAAGGATATAAAAGGTTTGAGCATTTATCCAGTAACAGTTATAATTACTAAAGATTGGTTATTGTATTTATACTGTTAAAATTTGTTGTGCCTTCAAATTTGTCTTGATTTATCTCAGATATTGGGCAGGAATTGCCGAAAGTTACACAAATTGTTATAAATTTCAGTCAAAATAAATGATAAATATGGGATTATTTTGATTGCCATAGTATGGTTTTAAAAATGGAAAAACAAAATGAGAAAAATTTTTGAGATTTTAAGAATAAAAATTATTGGAAAAATGTATAAAATATTTGTATTAAATTTTTACAAGAAATATGTATTCCTACAGCTACTGTTCCATTAATTCAATCTTTAAAATTGTACAAATTCTAAAAGTTATGTTTTAAATGAGGAATTGAAAAATTATTTTGAAGATAGAAAAGGGTAAAGTATTCAAAAATCGTTTAAAAATACAACTGATAATGAATATGTAAGTTTTCTGACAATTGGAGAAAAACTGGAGAAATGACTACATGAAAATCTGAATGAAATTTATTACGAAAAAGTAGTGAAAAAGACAAATGGCTTTTGAAAATGTTTGAACCATTTTCGATTATTTTATTGGAGTGATTATTGGAACTGATTGTATTTTCAGTTATCGCCTATTTTTAAAATGAGAATGTCAGAATATTAAAATTGAAAAATTTAATTTTGAAATTTTAAAATAGTAGTGATAATAAAAATACGACTAAAATTAAAAAGAAAAAGGATAATTTATGATAGAAAATTTTATAGAATCATCAAAATATGCACAAAATTTGTTTAAAATTCAAAAATGAAATTATACAAAATATGAAGGATGAGAGTCCGGCGGAAAATGTGCCGATTATTACAGATGAAGTGCTCAATTATATGATTTTTACGGCTAAAAATATGAAGGTCAGAATATTTTGGAAATTGGAACGGCAACAGGATATTCTGGGCTATTTTTGCACGGGTTGCTAATGAAAAATGGCGGTTTTGACAACGATGGAAATTGATGAAAAACGTTATGGAAAAGTTCGTGGAAAACCTTAAGAAATTGGGATTGTTTGAGAAGAATAGAATGATTTTGGAAGTATGCTTGGAGTGAAAATTCAAGGCTTGATAGGTATAAAATATGATTTTATTTTTATTGATGCATCGAAGGGCAATATTTGAAGTTTTTGAGATGAGTCATGAACTTCTCAATGAAAATGGAATTATTTTTATTGATAATCTGATGTTTCGTGGGCTTGAGCAGTAAAAAAGAAGAAATTCCAAAAGGTATAAAACTATTGTAAAAAGGTTAAAAGAATTTATAGAAAGTTAAATGAAGAATATAATTTTGTACTCGTCAGCCGTTTGGAGATGGAGTTGGATAGTATAAGTTTTTGCTTGACTCTGTTTTGGCAACTGTAAATATGATTAGATTTATTGTTTGAGAAATTAAGGTTTTGTAAAATGAAAATATTAAGTTACTGAATATATTTATTTGATGTTAAAAACATAAATATAGAATTTTATGAAGAGGCAGGAAAGAGAAGTGAGAGAAGATGAAATTTCTTTTGTATAATATTCGATATGGAACTGGAAAATATTTGAATCAAATCATTTAAAAGCATACACGGGGATATTTGGGACATTCTGTAAAGCATATTTATCGGATTGGGAAATTTATTAATAGGTGTAAGCCTGATATTGTGGGGGCTTGTGGAAGTGGATCTTGGATCATTTCGGATGTATAGCAGAAATCAGGCTACGCTTCTTGGGAGAATTACGAGAAATAATAATGTTTATCAGTATAAATATGAGGAAGATCTCAGCATATGAAATTTCCAATGGTTAGAAAACAGGGAATGCCTTACTTTCCAAAAATCCAATTTTAAGGAGGAATTTATATTTGGATATTGGAATGATTGATTATTGAAGTGGAAACAGAGGATGGGATTGTAGCTTGTACACTATACATTAGGTGGAAAACACGGCAAAAGCAGATTGTACAGCTTTTAGGATCTTGTAAAAATTGCAAAAACCAGTTATTGTAACAAATGCTATTTTAATGTCTTTAAAGTAGGAGGAAATTGAGATGTTTTTACAGGCTTTCTGACTTGAAAAATATAAATACAAGAAAGGATCCAACTTTTCCGAGCTCGAATCCGAAGTGAGCCTTGATTTTATACTTTTGCTCAAAGGAAATAAAAAGTTAATAGTTATGGAAGTGATACAAACTCAACTTTCAGATCATCTGCTGATATTAATTGATTTTTTGATATTGCTCATAATCATTCATAAAAATCAAATCATTAATTTTTATTAATGAAAACTATAAAAACTTATATATTTAACATATTGATTTTTATAATTTTGTTATAATAAATTTTATCAAAAGATAAATATAATCAGATAAAGGACATGAAAAATGATAAGAAGGATAAGGGATAATAGAATAGTTGTACAATTTAATTATAAGCCCTTTGTCTTAGGTATATAATCATTTTATATGGATTTGTTTTAATAAAAATAATTTTTGCCAATGACTTTTGGGTTGTTGGCTCTTGTTTTTTGTATAAAAATATAATTTATTTAGAGCCTTTTAGGAAGGCTCTTTTATTTTTAAAAGATATTTTAAGGAGATGATTTTATATGATGTTCGGTATTATTGGAGCAACAGGATATGCCGGACAAAGAGTTGGTTTGATATTAAATCATAAGGAAGTGGAACTTGAACTTTATTTCATCACATTCAAATACTGGGAAGATATGGAAATGTATGCAAAATTATAAAAATATATATATTTGATTTCTTTGGAAGCAGTTCAAGAAAATTTTAAAAATATTGATGCATTATGTTTCAGCATTGCCACATGGATTATCTGAAAAATA